>Ga0209536_100000890_pt1 | contig 49482 bp, 39 predicted proteins | sample DeeMarSeWOR28_12_FD_187461 | JGI IMG/M metagenome (GOLD analysis project Ga0209536, IMG submission 187461) | Marine sediment microbial communities from White Oak River estuary, North Carolina - WOR-2-8_12 (SPAdes) (version 2) | ecosystem: Environmental > Aquatic > Marine > Intertidal zone >...
TCTTCTATTAGGCAGAACACGGTATATATAGTCATAAAAAAGGTTTACGCCCAGGCATTGAGCAGCCGTATCGTCTTCACGAATCGAGATCATACTGCGACCGTATGAAGAAAATTTTAGTTTCCAGCTGACATATACGGTGAGCACCACCCAGGGATATACCCACCAAAGATTGGTGAAGGCCGGCAGTCCGTTTAAACCCAAAGGCCCGCGGGTGACGCTTTCCCAGTTGGTGATCAGTACCTGAACGATGATCAAAAATCCCAAAGTAGCGACTGCCAGATAATGCCCTCGCAGCCGCAAGACCGGCAGACCGACGAGCAGCCCTGTAAGCCCGGCACAAACGCCGCCAATCAGAAGTGCCGGGAAAAATGGAAGTTCCAAATTCGCCAACCAAGGGGGCAGCTCCAAAAACATCGACTTGCGGGCCACCGGGAAGGTGAGAAAGGCGGTCACGTATCCTCCGATGGCCATGAATCCCGGATGCCCAAGAGAAAATAGACCGGTGAAACCGTTGGTGATATTTAAGCTGACAGCCAGAACAATATTTATCCCAACGAAATTGATGATGGAAAGAACATATTCATCAACTGTTGAGCGCACAAGAGCAACAAAACCGATTCCCATGAGAATGAGGGTCATAAAAATCAGACGGTTTCGATTCGGATTCATCAGGTACGTTCCTCTGTCTTTTTCCCGAAAATTCCGTTCGGCATAATCAATAGGATTACAATGAGCGTCGAAAACACAAAGGCGTCGCGAAAAGCTGAATAAATCGGCGGCAGCAACCCGACAAAGAGGACTTCGGACAGACCGAGAACATATCCGCCTAAAATCGCTCCGGGGATCGAGCCCACGCCGCCGATGACCGCTGCCACAAACGATTTCAATCCCGGAACAAAACCCAGTAACGGATCAATCTGGCCGAACTTGCCGCCCCACATTAACCCGGCAATTGCGGCCAGCGCGCTACCGATGGCGAAAGTCGCCATAATCGTGCGGTTAATATTGATACCCATTAGCCGGGCAACATCAATGTTCTCCGCGGTCGCCCGCATGGCCATCCCTAACCTGGTTTTATTCACCAGCAACATCAGGCCGCACATCAGTGCCAGAGCAGAAAGCATAATGACCAGATCCACCACCCTAAAACTGACCGGACCGGTTTTAATGACGCTTTGCAGGTAATCCGGAAATGTGAAGTTGCGGGGTTGCGCAGTCAGGAACAAAATCCCTAAATTTTGGAGCATGATGGATACGGCCAGCGAAGCGATGAATCCGGTAACCTGCGGTGCTCCTCTCATCGGTCGAAATGCGCCTTTTTCAATGAGAATGCCGATGATGGCGCCAGAGATCAACACAACCAGGGCCACAAAAGGGAAAGGTGCACCTAAAGCCTGCAAAAGATAAAGGGTGATAAATGCCCCAATCATGACAACATCGCCGTGCGCAAAATTAATCAGGCGGATAATCCCGTATATCATTGAAAAGCCGATGGCAACCAAGGCATACATGCTGCCTAAAATCAGGCCGTTAACAATTTGTTGGGCGAGGTATCCGGTGCTCATGATGAGATGAACTGCCGTTAGATGTTTCAGGTGAGAGTGCTATGGGAGCGAATGCTTGCTTTAAGCGCCACCCAGATATGCACTGCGAACTTTTTCGTCCCTGGCCAGATCTTTACTCGGACCGAACAGGGTCACCCTTCCCGTTTCAAGCACATACGCCCGGTCAGCCAAATCGAGCGCCATGACCGCATTTTGCTCCACCAGCAGGATGGTAACACCTTGAGCGTTGATTTGGCGCAACGTCTTGAATAAATTTTCAACGATGATAGGTCCCAGTCCTAAAGAGGGCTCATCCAGAATCAACAGCCGCGGACGACCCATCAGCGCACGACCCACCGCCAGCATTTCCTGCTCTCCACCGGATAGACTGCCGGCCGTTTGGCCGGACCTTTCTCCGAGGATTGGAAATATCTCACAAATTTGCCGATAATCCTTGTGGATTTCCTTTTTCTCTTTTCTCAGGTAGGCACCGATCAATAAATTCTCCCTGACGGACAACTGGGAAAATATCCCCCGGCCCTCCGGGCAATGGCAAATGCCTTGGCTGACAATCTGCTCGGGAGACAGCTGGCTGATATCAATTTCCGTTGCGTTTTTGTGGGGTTTGTAAAGAATGCGTCCTTCCTTAGGGCGCAACAACCCGGAGATGGTCTGCAGCATCGAGGTTTTGCCAGCCCCATTGGCACCGATCAGCGCCACGATTTCTTCGTGGCCCACTTCCAGGCTTATCCCCTGCAACACATAAGTTTGACCCCGGTAGACGTGAATGTCGTTTACCCTAAGCATGCGGTCCTCCAGCATTCGATTTGCCGAGGTAGGCGTCAATGACGCGCTGATCGCTGCGGACATCATCCGGTGAACCCATGGCCAGCATGCGACCACGCTCAATCACCTGAATTCTCTCGCAGATGGCCATGATCAGTTTCATGTCATGCTCAATCAAAAAAATGGTGAGGCCATACATGTTATGGAGGGTGCGCAGGATTTTCATCAGATCATCGGTTTCGCTGGGGTTTAATCCGGCCGAGGGTTCATCCAGCAGCAAAAGTCTGGGCTGCGTTGCCATGGCCCTGGCGATTTCGACTCTGCGCTGGCTCCCGTACGGCAGATTCTTGACCGCTGTATCCCGCATGGCTTTCAGGTCGAAGAGTTCCAGAAATTCGACGGACCTGCGTTCGATTTCATCTTCAGAATGTCTGTAATCCGGCGCATGCAATAGCGTTTTCCAGAAACCGCTGCCTAACCGCAGATGAAAGGCCACCTTAACATTATCGATGACAGACAGCTCGTTAAAAAGACGGATATTTTGAAAGGTTCGCGCGATTCCCATGGCGGCGTTCTGATCCGGCCGCAAACGGGTATTGTCCTTGCCATTGAAAAAGATGTGACCCCTTGTGGGTTTAAGTACGCCGGAAAGAAGATTAAAAACTGTTGTTTTACCGGCCCCATTGGGACCGATGAGACCGACAAATTCACCCGGATAAATCTCGATGTTATAATCTGCCAGGGCAAGGATGCCACCGAAACGCTTTTCCAACCCTTCAACTTTTAACAATGCCGAATTTGAAGGGGACAATTTCAACTCTCCTCCCGCGGATGCGGTGTAATCCTATCAGATGGGTTCATTTGCTGAAAAAAATTAGCCGGCCGCGCATCATAATCGACCCAGTTCCTGGAGAAAGACGTCGGTGGTGCGCTGGCGGCAATACCCCTTTATATGGCTTATGGAGGTGCTGTGCCGATCTTCGGTATAGGTGGCACATGCATCGGTGATCAGGGTAACCAAATAACCAAGGTCACATGCGTCACGCACCGCCGAGCTGATACACTGGTCGGTCAGAAGGCCGCTGATGATAAGAAATTCGACACCGAGATTGTTTAGGATATAATGAATGTTGGTCGAAATAAAGACGCTCGAAGAAGTCTTCGGGAAGACGATTTCGTCCTCCAGCGGTTTGATCTGATCAAGAACTTGGGCATCCCAGGATCCTTTAGGCACATTGAAGCCCGTTATTTTATAATCCAAGCTGCGATCGCGCCCGTCTTTTGTCAGGCTTTCAATTACCGTAAACATGACCTCGATGCCTTTAGCGCGGCAGGCCCGTTGTAAGCGCTGCATGTTGGGGATGGTAACCTGCTTCAGATGTTTGAAAAAGTAAGCATGCTTGATTTCAGCCTCCGCGGGCGTTAAGCCTTGATCTTTGTACTCCCCACCGTCAGGACGAGCATTATAGTTTTGTACGTCAATGTATAGCAGGGCAGATCGTTTGGGAACAATGGGAATTTCCCGGCTGAGGGTATCTGTCATGATAGAAAACCTTTCTGATTAGGAGTTGGGTCCATTTGTCAATTATTTCTGGGACGCCGCACTAGAACCTGTCTCAAAAATAGTGGATCACGTCAAAGCGCAAGGCACCGGCCGAACCGCCGCCGCCCTTTGATAAGCATCGGGCTATGGCGGGACAAGCGAGAAAGCTCAGCATACACGGTAGTATGTGAGCATTTGGAGGAGGTCGGTAACATCGCTATTTGGCGTTAGACGCATTTTTGAGATGGTTCTAGTATCTTTCCGCCAACAGGTCAACTTCCTCCTCCAGGCTCATGTCTTTGAGCGCCTCCCATTCATTTTGTCGCACCGCTATATATGACCTGGCCAAGCCCTCACCCAGTGCCCTCAGCAAGACATCGTCTTTGCGAAGGGCCTCCAGCGCTTCTCCCAGATTCTGCGGCAACTGGTCGATTCCCCTTGCAGTCCGATCCGCCTCGGGTATAAGGCTGGGATCCAGCGTAACCTCTTCGGGCAGTTTTAAGTTGCGCTGAAGACCGTCCAGTCCGGCAGCAATCAGGGAACCCAGGGCAACATAGGGATTGGCGGTGGCATCCGAAATTTTATATTCAATCCGACTGGCTCGCGTTCCCTTGGGATCTTTGCAGATGCGCACCGCTGCTTCTCTGTTTTGGGTGCCCCATGTCCGGAAAGCGCCAGCCCAACAATGAGGCCGGATGCGCCGGTACGAATTTTTGCTGGGGATTGTAAGCGCGCATAGGGCGGGCAGATGGTCCAGCAAGCCGGCTATAAATGCACCGGCCTCGCTGCTTATACCATTGGCCTGCTGCGGATCGCCGCTGATGTTCTTTGCCTGGTGCCATAGGCTGAAGTTGAGATGACAGCCAGAGCCGGCTTTGTCTTCAAAAATTTTAGGTAAAAAAGATCCGATAAGGCCATGCAGGTTTGCCATACCCCGGACCGTTTCACGATAGATGATCTGGCGGTCGGCACTTTGCATCGCCTCCGCATAGCGGATGTTTAATTCCTGTTGACCGGGTCCGGATTCAGGATAGTACCCTTCTACCTCAACACCTTGAGCGATCAGTGCATCAGCCAGGGCATTGATAAACGTTTGATTTTGATTCATCGAACCCGTAGCGGAAAACACGGTTGCATCGACAGGTTCCAAGGCACCATCGACGCTTCGGCGCAGCAGGAAAAATTCGTTTTCAAAGACGGCTTGTATCACCAACCCTTGGCGCTCAAGTTTCTGCACCTGCTTTCGCAGAAAGCCCCTCGGACAATGCTCCCACACCTGACCGGTTTCGCTGATAACCATATCGCTTAAGACCTGGGCGTGCCCCTCCGCATAAGGCAGTACGGTCATTGTCGACCAGTCGGGCATAAGGCGCACCTCACCCACCGGACCCAGGCCGGTTTCGGGGACCACACTATCATACATCACCGGCAGGGCCTGCTGGGCCATGGTGATGCCTACACCATTCTTAATATAGTCATCCAGGTAATTGATATGGGCAGCTTTGGCGCGAATCAGGTTGGCGTTGTCGCACCATAGAATGCGAACAAATTTGATATGCGCATCTGTCAGTGTTTTTTTAAGTGTCTCATTCCGGGTTTGTTTTTCATCGCTGTGCATCTGCTTTCACCATATCGTTTTTAAATTAATTTACCGATAATGAAACTGATTATAACTGGTTTCAGAATGTTTTTACCACGGTGGGCATTAAAACGACCCTTGCTTTATTCCCTGTGTTACCGTTGTATCTGGTTGATCCGGGGAGGGGACCCGGAAATTGCGAGAAATGAATTATTGGCCAGGCCTATCCACTGATCAGGATTTAGGCCGTGGCTTTCGAGTATTTCAGAGCTGATGATCACGCCGTCAGGCAGATGATAATAAAACAGCGTATAATATTCTTCATATTTTTGACAACTGCGGATGATAAATAATTCATTACCATTGCTTATCATGCTGTTTAAGGCGGTATACTCTAAAGTTACCGAAGAAACGGCATCCGCTATTATTTCAAGTTTGTCTTGGGGTGTCTGATTTTCGAGTAAACTTGTCAGCAGATAATGGAAAAAATGCTCGCTGTCGGATCCGTCCGATGATAAAATAAATCCGGGATCCCGCCTTAATGATTCCGCCTGATAAATGCTTCCATTGTGGATGAAGGCCCATCCATCCTGGATAAAAGGATGTACGTTTGCAAGTGAAATTGGGATGTTCGGTGAAGCTTTTCTTAAGTGGCACAGAAAGATGTGCGACGGGATCCTCATGGAATAGACGACTTCCTGGTAATTTTTAGAATCATAAGCTGAACCCATCTGCCGCATGATTTCAACCATCACTGTCTTTTGATCATTGGATCCTGCCATTCCCCAGCCGTCTTTATGCCCGGGTGTCAAATCGTCAATCGGCGGAATTTTTCCAATTTCCGCTAGTTTCCGAAATTCTAAAACAACATCTTTCCAAGAATCAACTTGGCCGTATATTCCCAATAATCTGCACATATCCACTTCCTGCATAACGATTTGCATCTTCCAACCATCTCTAACAGGAGAGATTGGAGAGCGCAATCACCGAGACCGAAGCGGTTCCAATAATCGGTGCAAAGATGGCTGACGAACCGAATACCATTGGAAATCCGAATTTTTTATCGGTGACGGTGACCACCTGTCGTGCCGTATTTGCTGACAGATAATAATCCAAATGAGCAAATGAGGTCAATGTCATATTGTCTGAGCGTAAAAAGATGTGAACACAATATCCAAACGGGTGATTTTCTGTCCTCGAGATCGAGAAATCCGCGGCTTTAAATTCGAAGCGACAAAAACTGTCGTTGGCCGGCAGTCGCCATTCATGTTTCTGCGCCCATTTCCGATCCGCTCTTGTTCTTGACTATATTTTTCCGACTGCTTAAGTTACAACCGATGGAAAATAAACAAGAAAAAGCGACGACTGCCTGCAGCATGGATTGCCCGGATGCGTGTTCGGTGATTGTCATCCAGACCCCGGATGGCAAGGTCAAGACGAAGGGAAATCCCGACAATCCATTTACTGCCGGCTTTACCTGCGCCAAGCTCAAGGATCATGTCAAAAGGGTCCAGAGCCCGGATCGCATCACCTCTCCGCAGCGGAAGTCCCAAACCGGCTGGCAGGCCATCGGCTGGGACCAGGCCCTGGATATCTGCGCTGCCAGGATCCAGGCGCTGCGCTCCCGCCCCACGGCTATTTTGCATATCCATAACGAGGGTGCCAAAGGCGTTTTGAAAGAAGCCACCACCTTGCTTTTCAGCCGCCTGGGAAGCAGCCGGGTGCGGGGATCGTTGTGCGATGCCGCCGGCTATATGGCCGGTGTGCATGATTTTGGGTCCCGCGAAAACAACGATATCAACGATCTGCTCAATGCCTCCCGAATTGTTAACTGGGGCAAAGATCTTTCGCGCAGCTCGGTGCACACGGCGGCCCTTGTTAAAAAAGCACGTAAAAACGGCGCCGGGGTGGTAACGATTTCACCGGGCGGCGATGGAAACCGGCCTTATTCAGACGCGCATGTTCGCATTCGACCCGGCACCGATCGCTTCCTGGCAGCCGCCATCCTGCAGTTATTGCTTCAAAACGGTGGGATCGATCCAAATATATTAGCTCACACACGTGCGCCTGAGAAATTCTTAGACTTGATCAAGGCTCAGCCGATGAATCATCTGCTCGCAGCCTGTGATGTGTCCCTGACGGATCTTGAACAGATTTATGCCTGCTATGCGTTAAACGAGCCCGTGGCCACCCTGATCGGTACCGGCGTGCAGCGCTATCGATACGGTGGTGAAAATGTGCGATTTATCAATGCGCTGGCCTTGCTTTCCGGCAACATCGGGCGCGCGGGCGGTGGCAGCTATTTTCAGCTGCACTCCTATCGCAACCTGAATTTGAAATGGTTGCGGAAACAGGAAAAACGGCCGCGCCGTTCTTTTAAATTTCCGCTGATCGGCCAGGAAATTCTGGCGGCCGAGAATCCACCGATTGAAATGCTGTGGGTCAATGGCTCCAATGTCATCAACCAGGCGCCGGACTCGCAGCTTATAGAGCAGGCATTTGCCAAAATTGATTTTAAAGTTGTGGTCGATGCTTTTATGACGGATACCGCCCTGTGTGCCGATCTGGTGTTGCCCAGTACGTTGATTATGGAGCAGGAGGACATCATCGGTTCCTATTTACATGAGCAGGTCCAATACGTCTGCCCGGCACTGGCCGCACCCGGCGAAGCCCGCAACGATTACTGGATTCTCAGGCAGATCGGCAAACGCCTGAATCCAGCAGTTGAGCTGCCATCTGCCGAAGATTGTTTGCGGGCATCTTTAAATTCTCCATATTTATCCACCACACTCGAGGAATTGCGGGATTGCGGTTGTGTGCGGTCCAATCGACCGCCCATTGCTTTTCAAGATTTGCGCTTTGGCCATCAGGATGGCTGCTACCGTTTTCCTTATATCCTGCATCCCGAGCCGCAGGCACCGGCAGAATTTCCGTTGCGCCTGTTATCCCTTGTGCGCCGCAAAGCCATCCATTCGCAGATCCTGGCCGAGGATCAAAAACAGCCACCGGAAGTGTGGGTGGCCCCTGACAGTTTCTGTTTGAAAGAATTGAACCTGGGCAAGCCTGTTGAGCTGGTTTCGCCGCTGGGACGGCTGCGGGTTGCAGTGCAAACCATGGAAGGGCTTCACCCGGAGGTGGTCATCTACCGCCGTGGGGACTGGATCAGCCGGGGGGGCGGCGTCAACCAGCTGATTGCGGCCCGCTTAACCGACATCGGCTCCGGCGCCGCATACTACGACCAGTATGTTCGGCTAAAAAACGCCTAACGGCGGCTTCTGGCTTCTTGCTGCTCGCTGCTGGCTAAAAGCCGAATGTGAGACACCAGCTGTTGTACCATCACAACCGGCACCTCGGGCGGGGATAAATTCCGCCCCCACAATCTGCAGGTCAATCGATTTTGTAGGGTCGGGCTTTCGCACGACCACGAGGCAGCGACCTGGAGCCAGAAGCCAGCGACCAGTAGCTGTAATTTATGAAATCTTTATTCTAAATGGTTATTTAAATTTTAAAAGCCAAGGAGATTAAAGTTATGCCGAAGCCACCCAAGCCGCCGCCGGAGCTATTGGCAATATGCAATCGCTGGTCCGAATCCGTTGAGGGGATTACCGGGGATGCGGCCCGGATGGAATTTTTCCAAAATGAGCTGCCGGACTTTTTGCGAAATCAAGCGCTGTTTGAGAAACTATTACAACACATCAAGGCCGGCAATCCTTATCCGGATCTGCGGCAGGCCCAGATGATCGATGATGAGATTTTGCTGTATCTCAATCCAAAGCGGCTTTTTTCGCTGCGCATGTTTCTGTACGGTCCCGGCGATTACACCCCGATCCATGATCATAACTCCTGGGGGGTTTCGGGCTCAGCGGTCGGGCAACTGGGGGTCATCCGTTACGGCCGTGAAGACGATGGCTCTGTCGAGGGCTTTGCCCGACTCCTGCAAGCCGCTCCGGTTTATTTACAGCCGGGTGAAATCGAGCTGACGCGCCCGCTGGACGACGGCATTCATCAAACCGGAAATCCGGTTGACGGCACCACCATTATGATCAGTGTCTACGGCAGCCCCATACGCCGGCTTTACATCAATCGCTTTGACGATAAAGCCAACAAAGTTGAAAAGCTATATCCGCCGCGCATCAAGAAAAAGATGCTGGCATTACAGGCACTCAAGCAGCTAAACAAGTAGGTGTCAGCAAGTCAGTTAGCGTTATAACTGTTTCATTGGTTTGATTGGGAGTGACTCATGCCGGAAAAGAGAGAATATGACGTGATTATCCTGGGTACCGGCCCGGCCGGATTGCAGGCCGCCATTCATGCGGCGCGCAAAAAAGTTGCCGTGCTGGTGCTGGGCAAAGAGACCCGCAGCAGCGTGTATCATGCCCATGTCGAAAATTTTTGCTGCATTTTCAATATCAGCGGTGAGGAAATACTCAAAACCGGCCGGCAGCAGGCGGCTAATTTTGGCGCTGAATTGCTTGAAGAAGATGTTTTGAACATTCTACCGGAAGGCTCTGATTTTAAGGTCATCTCTGAAAGCGGCACAGAGCTTCTGTGCAAAGCGCTGATTGTGGCCACCGGGACCACGCGCAATAAACTGGGTGTCTCGGGCGAAAAAGAATTTCTGGGCAGGGGAGTCAGCTACTGTGTCGAGTGTGACGCCAATTTCTTTAAAGACGAAGATGTCGCTGTTGTCGGCGGCGCCAGTGCGGCTGTCGGCGGCGCCCTGACCCTGCTGGAATATGCCAGGAGCGTGCATTTGATCTGTGACAAATTGGATGTTGCCGATACCCTGGCGGCTGAACTCAAACACAGTAACGTGATCGTCCACGAAAACGAAAAAGTAACGGAAATTGCCGGTGATAACCGTGTAAGGGAGGTTGCTCTGGCTGATGGTTCAAGGATACCGGTAACAGGCGTTTTCATCGAATTGGGTGCCCGGGGCGTTATGGAGCTGGCTGCCCATCTCGGCATCCAATTTGATGATGAAATCAAGTATATCGATACCAATAAAAAAATGGAGACCAATGTGCCGGGCGTTTTTGCCGCCGGTGATATCTGCGGGCCGCCCTGGCAGATGGCCAAGGCAGTCGGTGAAGGCTGCATCGCCGGCCTCGGTGCTGCTGGTTATGTCAAAAGATTAAAACGGTCTGGTTAGCTATTCTGCGGCTGGTTGCTGTTGTCATCTGGCTACTGGGTGCTTGCATCTGGCTTCAGGCCGAAAGCTTGAATTCATTGATCCTTTGGTATCGGCTTTAGTTCGCAGCCGGCCGCGGGTTCAAGCGAATCAAAACAAGAAGCAAGTGGCCAGAAGCCGGCAGCGAGTAGCAGGTCACCATAGCCCCTTCGTCACAAAGGGGTAATCAACATTTTAATTAAGACATTGAGGGCGTGCCGGCTTGCTGCTGACGTGCATAACGCGACTGGATGCTTTGCATTGCCTTGCGGGCGGCTTCAGCCTGCGCTGTTTTCGAGCCAGCCAGTTTTTTGAGGAAAGCGGTCGACTGGGGAGTGCCGATTTTACCCAGCGTGGTAATGGTTGCCGATAAAATGGCGGTTTGAGGAGATGCAGAAGTTTTTTTCAGCTTTTGCAGGAGCCCCTTTTTCTGTCCGTTGATCACCCGGGCGATGTTGAGCAGGGCAGTCTCAACGGCCTGGATATTGTCAATCGTGACCACTCCCCCAAGGGATCTGATGATATTGCATATTTTCCTCGAATGCGCGGCGGCGGCTTCATTTTCCTCAGGTATTTCGGCCTGAAGCATTTGAATGATTCGGGCAAGAGATGCATCTGAGAGGGGCGCCAGTTCAACCAGTGCGTTGGTGGCACGCCATTGAACCTTGTCATCGGGATCTGCCAGAGCATTGACGACCACTTGCTCGGCGTCGCCGGCCTTCAGTTCGAGCATCGTATGCAAAGCCTCATCCCGCACCCGGGGATGCGCATGGTTTACAAAACCGCGCGCGCGATCAATTCCTTTTTCGCTTTTGCCGACAAATCTGAGAATCATCAGCGCATTTCGCACGAGGTACCAGGGCTGGTTGTCGGCGTTGCCCAGCATGTTTATGACCCATTTTTGCGCCATTTGACCCTGTCGAATCAAAGCCTCGGTTGCGGATTTGCGGGCCTGTCGATTATCACAATCTGTTAGAACTTTGCTCAAGATCTCGATACCCTGGGACCCCAGCAAGTCGGCAATTTCATCGATCATTTTTCGATCGGTCTCTTCCGCGGTGGCGTAAGCGTCGACCAGAGATTCTGTCAAATCCCTGTACATGAATTTCTGAGGATTCGAAGATAGGCTGCTTTCTTGCGTAAAGGCTGAATTGTTTTTGCCGGCCTTGTCCACCGCTTTGGTGAGCAAAAGGGCAATTTGCCAATCGTTGTTTTCAATCACAGTCGGCAAGACTCTGCGGCACAATTTCATGAGAACAATCGCATCTTCAGATGTTTCTGCATTTACGATGCGGTAAACGTATGCCGGTAGGTGTGTCTGAACATCTCTGGCCATTTTAAGGGTATTGACCAGGTGTTGAACATCGGCCGGCAGCTCTTCAAAGCTCAGCACTTTGTTTTGATAGAGCTGTTCTAAAAAGTGCTGTGCACCTTTTATGTCCGATAAGATCAGCCGACTGACCACCGATTTGAGAATCCGTTTGACGCCCTCAACGCGTTTGATCAAACCCGGGTTGTCAGAATCTTCGGCGTGTCGCTCACGCAGGGCGTTGAGTTCTTCAAAGATAAATTGTGATGTCGGCAGCAACGTATTGAGGGGGAAGGCCTCTATGATAACCTGTTCGATGTCTTCGGTTTCGATGCTTTCCACATGTTTGGCGATAATATAGCAGTTAATGATCAGATCCTTGAGGAACTGGGGGTGCTTAAGGGGTCGAATAATATCCTGTATAATTTGAAGCTTCAATGCCCGAATCTTTTGATCGGATTCGCTTTGAAACATGGGCAGCATTTTAAGATCTTTAGCCAAACGTTGAATCGCCATTTCGACCCGCCATGGCAGGTTTAACTCCAGCATGATCAAGTCGTCCATGAAGACCGTCGAAATTTCACTGATACCGTGCTCAGCCAGGGCATTGGACAGCAATTCACCTGTTTTTGTGCTTTCGCTGCTGTCGGCTTTGGGATCGCTCATAATATCCACAAAGCTTTCGAAATGTTCCAGGGAGATCTCTTTTTTGATCGCAAAGCTGACCAGATTTTTGCGCTTGAAATATTCTCTGAGTTTGGGCAGAAATAAATCGGCCATGCCCGCACCCACCAGCGTGCGCACATTGACCGGTTCTTCCAGAATACCGGTAATCAGAATATCGACCTGTTGCCGGGTCTCCTGACGGGTGATCATGATTTCCCTGGAATCGCCCAAACAGTTTTGCAATTTTTGGTATAGTCCCTCTTTGGCGCCCCTGGAACCGGGGTGATCGGCAGAATAATAGCCGCTGCGCAGCATGGCTTTGGTGACATCCATCAGAAAATCAGCTGATGGCTTTACTTTTTTTCGGTCTGCCAGCGAAAGCTCTTTTTGCTCATGGGTGGGTTCGGCGGTGATTTCCGGTTCGGGCTCCGGTTCGGTACTCATATCTTCCTGCATAACGGCATCCCGCAGCCAATCCAGGGACAGCTCGGCATCGCTATCCCACTGACCGGCCGCTTCGTTCAGATCATCCAGAACGCTTTCTGAAAGCGCTTGAACGGCATCTTCGGTGGCAGGGATTGCCGATGAACGCGCGGCCTCATTTTCAGTTGCGGTGCCTGTGGTCTCCGTCTCCTGCGATGGGGCGATCGTTCCGTCTTTTATGCCCGGCCCCAGTAGTTTTAAATATTTCTGATGGGTACCTAACGCGGCGTCAAGTTCAGCGATGATCGATTCCGCACCATCCTTTACGGCAAGCAACATTCCGATGGGAGTATTGTGACGGGCGGCCGTTTCTTCATCAAGGGCCTTGATGACAATGCCCTCGACGGTAAACGCGTGTTCGATCTCCGGGACCGTGAAATTGATCATCAGGGTGGTTTTTAAAGGCAGGAAGGTCTTAGACGGTAGAAATATCTTACCTTTTTTTAATAGCTCGTAAACTTTTGCAAATCGCTCGGCAGAGCGATATTTCAATTTTATGGCTTTTCGGTCCAATGTCTTTTATAGGTCACTGGTGTTGCAACAAATTTATGTATTTACAGATAATTATATTGAACATGCGTTAAAATGTCAAAAAAATCGGCTGTTTTCAGTGCAGCCCGGGGGCCAATATGCTTAAATCATAAGTAAATTTTGCACCTCCCGTTATTTGCCCCGAATGGGCTGACACCCACCCGGATGGATCCGCTGATTGTCGTTTTTTTTTGGACAGATCGCTTAATTAATGGTTATCATTTCACCATTTGATTTTTTTACAGGCAGTGTTATGGTTCGCAGAGCAATCGGCAACGGTGAGTTTCATCGCTGTATGACGAAAGGAATTTTAACATGACAACCCGGACGATACCGGAACGCAAAGACATACCGGATGAACATAAATGGGATCTGATACCCTTATTTGCATCAGATGAAGCATGGAAAAAATGGATGGCCGAAGTTGAGAGCCAGATCGATTCGTATGCTGATTATAAAGGGCGTTTGAAGGATTCAGCTGACATTCTAAAAGCAGCCCTTGATTTTCACCTGTCCCTGCAGCGGCGCCTGGAAAGATTATACACCTATGCCCATCTGAAAAGTGATGAAGACAAATCAAATCAATTTTACCTGGGATTATATCAACGTGCTGTCAGTTTGCATGTCCGGGGGTTGGAATCCGCCAGTTTTTTGACTCCCGAGATCCAGGCGATACCGGATGATCGGATGCAATCGTTTTTGGACGATGATTTGCTGGCGGAATATAAATTCCATCTTGAAAAGATCCTGCGCTATAAACCGCACACCCGCAGCGAGACGGTTGAACACGTTTTGGCCATGAGCCAGGAGATGGCGCAAACACCATCCCAGGTATTCGGGCAATTAGACAATGTTGATTTGAATTTCGGCCATCTGGAAGATGAAAACGGAAAAGAGATCGAGCTCAGCCACGGCAATTTCAGCACCTTTTTGATCAGCCCTGACAGAGATCTTCGCAAGAAGGCCTTTTGCCAGTATTATCAAGCCTACCAGGATCACCAGCACACCCTGGCAGCGACATTGTTGCATTCCATTAAAAAAGATCGCTTTTATTGCAGAGTTCGTCGTTTTGACAACTGCCGGGCATCGGCCTTGTTTAGCGATCGCATCCCGGAAAGTGTCTATGATAATCTCATTGAAACGGTCAAAAACAATCTGGGACCGCTATTTAAATATCTGAATTTCCGCAAGCAGGCCCTTGCTTTATCGGACCTGCACTTTTATGATACCTACGTACCGATTGTCGGTGATGTTACCTTTGACATCCCTTACGAGGAGGCGGTCGCTATCGGCCTTCAGGCCCTGCGTCCGTTGGGAGATGAATATGTAAATGTATTGAAGAAAGGTCTGCTCGGCGGATGGGTGGACCGCTACGAAAACCGAGGCAAAAGAAGTGGTGCTTACTCTGCCGGGAGTTACGATTCACCACCTTACATTCTGCTGAATTATGAAGCGCGGAACGTCAACAGTGTTTATACGCTGCTGCATGAAGCCGGCCACTCGATGCACTCATTTTATTCCAATAGGCATCAGCCTTATGTGTATCATGGTTACACGATTTTTGTGGCCGAAGTGGCGTCGACTTTTAATGAAAACCTGCTGAGCCGCTATTTTCTGGACTACTATAAAGACGACCCCACCAGAACAGCAACCATTTTAAATCGGGAAATCGACAACCTGCGCGCCACGCTTTTCCGGCAAACAATGTTTGCGGAGTTTGAAAAGATCATCCATCGAATCGTTGAAGACAATGAGCCGCTAACCCTTGATGTGATGACGGCAACCTACCGTGAACTGCTGGCAACCTACTTTGGCGATACATTGGTTCTGGACCCGGAGCTCAATCTGGAATGTTTGAGAATTCCCCATTTTTATTCGGCTTTTTATGTCTATAAGTATGCAACCGGAATCTCAGCAGCCATTGCCCTTGCTGATAAGGTTGTAAATGAAGGCGCAACCGCCCGGGCGGCATATTTGAATTTTTTAAAATTGGGCGGCAGCAAATTTCCGCTGGACGAACTTCAGGATGCCGGCGTCGATATGCAGTCGCCGGCGCCGATTGAACAGGCTATTCAATATTTTTCCGATCTGGTCGACAGGCTGATGGAGGCGTATCAGGCGCTCTAACGTGACAGAAGACAGAGGTCAGAAGACAGATGACAGAGGTCAGAGGCAAATAAAAATAATCAGCATGACATCTTTTTCTGACATCTGATCTCCGACCGCTGTGCTCCGAAAAGCGACCTGACACCAAATATCAGAATAATTAACGTCGCCACTTGATGATTCTTGTTTGAAGTGTAAGTAATTTAATTTGAGAGGAGCCCATGGACTACAAAGTCATCATCGTCGGGGCAGGCCCCGCGGGGATTTTTTCAGCTTTAACCCTGGCCGATTTAGGCATCAAACCCATTCTTTTGCTCGAGCTGGGCAAAGATCTCAGTGAGCGCAAACGCCGAAATTCTACGGATATGCTCTGCGGATGGGGCGGCGCCGGTGCTTATAGCGACGGCAAATTGACCTTGTCATCGGAGGTCGGCGGGTTGCTGGGGGAATATCTGGAGCCCGATTCACTCAATCAGATCCTGCAGACAGCCGATAAAATCTGGGTCGATCACGGTGCGCCAGAAGAGATATTCGGCGAGGCATCGCCCAAGCTTGAAGAGCTGGCCGACCGGGCCCGTCTGGCCAATTTAAAGCTCATCCCGTCACGCATCCGGCATATCGGCACGGAGAATTGCCAGGTGGTTTTAGATCGATTGCGCCAATCGATAGTCGGTCGCGTCGAAACCCGAACGAGCAGCCCGGTTGATAGCCTTTTGGCTGAAAACGGCCGCATCCAGGGTGTCATATTGGAAAGCGGCGAAACCTTTACCAGTCAGTTTGTTATTGCCGCTCCGGGGCGTTCGGGCGCCAGCTGGATGAAAAAACAAGCGGAATCCCTGGGGCTTAAAACCCAGGCCAGCCCGGTGGATATCGGCGTTCGGGTGGAACTGCCGGCCGCGGTCTTAAAGGAAATTACCGATATTATCTACGAATCAAAGCTGATTTATTACTCCAAAACCTTTGATGAAAAGGTGCGCACGTTCTGTATGAATCCTTATGGTGAAGTGGTTATCGAAAAAACCAAACAGGTCGTTACGGTCAACGGCCACAGCCATACCTATAAAAGCAGCGACAATACCAACTTTGCCATTCTGGTCAGCAGCGCGTTCACCGAACCCTTTGACGACCCGATCGGATACGGGCTATACATTGCCAGGCTGGCAAACCTGCTGGGCAATGGTCCCATTATACAGCGGTTGGGCGATTTGCTGAATGGGCGGCGCAGCACACCGGAGCGCATTAATCGCTGTCTGACACGACCAACGTTGCCTGAGGCCACCCCCGGTGATCTGAGTTTCGTTTTCCCCTACCGGCACCTTCAAAGTATTATTGAAATGCTGCAGGCACTCGACAAGGTAGCGCCGGGTGTTTATTCACGCCATACGTTGTTATACGGGGTTGAAGTCAAATTTTATTCCAACCGCATTGAGTTATCCCCGGTGCTGGAAACCGGCGTGGAAAATTTATTTGCCATCGGCGACGGCGCCGGGATTACCCGTGGCCTGATTCAGGCATCGGCCAGCGGGATTCTTTCCGCTCGAGCCATTGCCCGGCGCCTTAAAGACGGCGGTAGCTAGTCACCTGAATTTGAAGTTTATACTTTATTCTAAGTAAATTTTTCACCACGAAGACACAAAGAGCACTAAATTTCTATAAGAATTTTAATGAATATCTGTTTTATCGTTTTTCGTGATCTTCGTGGCTTTGTGGTTTTCTTACTGCTAGCGGGTCATTAAAGCGAATCAGCACTCAGGTTGCGTTTGAAAAATTTGAAAGGAGATACTATGAGCGAAAACGTTGTTTACACATCAAAAGTAAAAATTGAGCGCATCAAAGGCCCTTTTCGACGCGCCTACTTGCCACAAGAGGATGAACCGGTAAAATTTGGTGTACACTCCGAAATTGCCGAGCATTACGGGGTTGACCCGCAGGTTCATGAGCCGCATGCAACCACCCTGGATTATGTCGTTGCCGCTGCGGCGGGCTGACTGACCGGCACTTTTGGCAGCGCGCTGGAAGCGCGTGACATTCCGGCCGGCGAAGGTCGGCTGATTTCAGAGGCAAGCGGAGAGATTGAAAAAGACGGCAAGGCGCTGGTCATTCGCCGAATTCATGTAACCTATCATCTTAAATTAAAGCCGGAGCAGCAGGACACTGCTCAAAAAGTGCATGGATTCCATGCTGATTTTTGCCCGGTTGCGCGGTCGATCAAAGGCAGTATCGATGTGAGCACGGAACTACAGATGACGGATCTATAAATCTATCCACCCGCACTTTGGCATGCTGTAGCTGGAAAATTCTAAATCGGATTTCGGATTTCGGTATTCGGATTTAAATTATTCCGGCGGAGAATATGTTGATATCCCGGTCAATCAGACCCATGTCGATGGTCATCTGGTGACGGCTCCGGCATGGCCGGCGCATCCGGACTGGCTGGCAAAGTTTTTAGCGGTGCTTGGCACCAAAATCGAACTATAACCTGAATTTTGCATGAAAATTTATGAGGCGAACATGGGAGTTGGCATGGCCGTTGCGGCCAGGCCGGCAACCCTCATCTCTGTAGGGACCTTTTTCACGGGTCGGTTGATCCTAAAACAATAAGAATTGTAATATAGCCAACATAGATGATTAAACAAACAATTCCCTCCCAGCGATCCAGCGAGCGCTTTTTGCCGGTAAACATAAAGAGGAACAACATGAGACTGGAGAGAATCACCATACCGAGATCGATATTATTTTTCGTTTGAAACGGCAGCGGCCTGATGGTAGCGCTAATTCCGAGCACGAAAAAGATATTGAAAATATTTGACCCCACAACATTGCCCACCGCAATGTCCACATTTTTTTTGTAAGCGGCCACAGCCGAGGTGGCCAGCTCCGGCAATGATGTTCCCACGGCCACGATGGTCAATCCGATCACCGATTCGCTTATTCCCAGGTGCGATGCAAGGGCAACGGCACCGTCGACGATCCATTTCCCGCCGATGGTCAACCCGGCCAACCCCACCAACATATAGAGCAGTGACCGCGGCCAGCCATATTGCCTGGCGGAGATATGCTCCTCCATTCCTTCAATCCGTGCTGCGATGGAAATTGTGTAATATATGAAAATAGTAAAAAAGCAGAAAAAGGTCAGTCCGTCAATTCTCGTCAATTCCGATGCGCCGGCCCCATCAAGGATTCGATCGTTGGCCATAAACAACAGTACGATGGCAGCCAGCAAGCTGAAGGGGATCTCTTTCCAAACAGTTCCCTTTGTCACGGCCAGTGGATAAAGGATTGAAGATATACCCAGGATGAGCAAAATATTGGCAATGTTGCTTCCCAGCACGTTGCCGATGGCGATGTCGGTATTGCCTTTGAAACTGGCAATAATATTGACAAATAATTCAGGGGTCGAGGTGCCGAAAGCCACGACGGTCAATCCGATAACCAGATCGGAAACATTCAGGCGTCTGGCCACTGAAGTAGCACCGTCAACCAGAAGATCAGCGCCCTTGACTAAAAAGACGAAACCAATGACAAATAGAATAGGGGTCAACATCATAAATCGTATCCGAGTCAGGAAAGGGTTTTTTGCTACAAGCGCTTATGCCGCCATCCTTTTATTTGGAACGTATTTATGACAAGCGGTATAAAACTGAAAGCCATTCAACACCGGCTACTTTTGAGCAGCCGGATAAATGCAACTACAAGTTTATAGCGGTTGGATGGTGAATTGAAAAAGCGATCGGGGCTGTTTTCATGGGACGATGCAAACGGTCATGTCCGCTGCTCCATTTAGGACTTTTTTGGTGATGCTGCCCATGGCATAATCTTTGACATTGGAATAACCTTTTCTGCCGAGTATAACCGTACCGATCGCATTTTCTTCGGTTTCATCTAAAATATCCTTTGCCGCGCTAGAGCTGCCATCCACCATCTTGACCGATATTCGGTTTTCGGCAATTCCCGCCTGGATGAGCTTTGCACGGGCTTTTTTCATGTAAGGAGCGACCATATCCCCTGCTTTTTTTTGCCAGAATTTCTGAACCCCCGGGAATTCTTTCAGTACTTCTTTGGGAACAAAGCGCCTCAAATCCCGTTTTGAATGAAATACCGTAACATTTACGTCGGTGCCTGAAAGGAGAAAGGCCGCATGATCAACGGCCCGCATGGCATTTTCCGAATTTTCAACCGCCAACAGCACATTGTTATCTTGTACGCTGCCTTTGACCAACCAGACCGGGCACACTTTTACATGTTCCAGCACCTTGTTGGCAATCTCGCCCGTAAAAAAGGCCTTTAGACGGCTCCGCCCGCGTGACGAGATGAAGATGGCATCCGCCTTTTTGTTTTTCTCGGCCCAACTGCAGATATCTCGGGCGACACCGACGTTTATATTGCGAAAACCCGCTTCAACTGTTTTCCCGCTAAATCCGGCATTCACCAATCGGCCTTTTGCATCGGCCAATATGCGCTCGGCCATTTGGCGGTTTCTTTTCTCGATCTCCTGCACCATATGGATGTCTTGTCTGCTTTTTCTGCTTTCCTCAACAAGAATGGGCGGCAGCTTCGGCAAAATGTACAGCAGCGATACCCTTATATTATGTTTGGGTCCAAAAATACGGTTGATATAATCCAGAGAAGTCAACGCATTTTCAGAGCCGTCGATCGGCACGACAATCATTTTTCCCGGATTTCTTGGCATGTTTTCCTCCAGTCAAAACGGAGCATGTTCAACCGTGATCTGCAATAGTCTATGCAGCAATCCAGCCAAAATCAACAAAAAGTTAAATTGATTGAATGCATGGAAGCCCTGTAAAAACTGAGTTGACAATCACCCGTGGATTCGATAAAAATTTACGCAGATATGTCTTTTTGAGTTTTCTGTTTGCCAAACAATATCTGATCCCGGTGTTCGACTCGGTGTTTATATCTATCCAACCGATAAAAAACGAACCCTAAGTAAATCATGGATTATATCCTCTGGCTTGAAGTCGGCCTTTTTATCCTCATGATGGGCCTTTCAGGCTTTTTTTCCAGTTCCGAAACCTCACTTTTTTCCCTGAGCAATTTGCAACTGGAACAAATGCGGCGGGATCAACATCCCCGGCTTGACCTGATCCAGCGCCTGCTCAGCCAACCCAGGCGGTTGATCATTACCCTTCTGATCGGCAACGAACTGGTGAACGTAACCGCCTCCGTCATCTCGGCAGCCATTGTGATCCGTTTGCTCGGCGCTGAAAACAAGTGGATCAACTTGCTCATCATGGTGCCGCTGCTGCTGCTGGTGGGTGAAATTACGCCCAAAGTCCTGGCTATCCGTCACAATATTGCCTTTGCTGGATTTGAGAGCAAACCGATTGAATTATTTGCACGGTTGATCAAACCGCTGCGGCTGGCTGTGCGCACCGTTGCAGACTGGATTATTACGCTTCTGATCGGCAGAGACCGCTCCCGCGGCAATATTATTACCGAGGATATGGTTCGGGTGCTGGCCAGAGAGGCTGTCGGAGAAGGCGCCCTGGACCGTACTGAAGCGCAATTTATCGAACAGATATTTGATTTCGGCAACAGAACTTTAGATACGATTATGACCCCGCGCTCCGATATATTTTTCCTGCCGTTGGACATGCCATTAGCGGAGATCGTTTCAGAGGTATGTAAATCCCGGCACACCAAAATCCCGATCTACCAGGACAATCGAGACAATGTCTGCGGAATTCTGCATGCAAGGGACCTTCTGGAACTGGAAACTGAAAAAATGCCCTTCGGTCAACTCCAGCTGCAAAATCTGCTGCGAAAACCTTATTTTGTGCCGGAATCCAAGCTGGCGGCTGATCTGTTTCGGACCTTCCGCGATCGCCATCTGTCCATTGCGCTAACCGTTGATGAATACGGCGGCATCACCGGTCTGGTTACCATGGAAGACCTGCTGGAGTGCATTTTCGGTGAAATCCATAGCCCCTCGGACACGGTCCAGCAGGTCAATATCAAACGTCTGGGAGAAGGCCGCTATACCGTCGATGCGAGTATGCCCGTTTTGGAATTTAATCTTGAGATGGGCTCGAACTTTTCCGACGCGTGGGGAGAAACGATCAGCGGTCTGCTATTGCACCATTTTGGTGAGCTGCCACCCGAAGGCGCCCGTATCGAAGTTGATAATTTCATGTTCAGTGTCGTGGATGTCGAGGAAAATCGCATCAAGACCGTGGCGTTCGAAATATCGCCGCAGGAAAATGAAACCGGAAAACAGTCGCCGGATTCCGGTAAGGGCGGTGTCTAAACGGATCGACGGTAAAAAAACAGTCCGAATCGGATGGGATTGCAAGAAGAGGAATTTATGTTGCCTGCGTTCACCATCATTTTAATCTTAGCCTTTCTGTTGATGGAGGCCTTTTTTTCCGGTTCTGAAATCGGTGTCGTCAGTGCGGATCAGATCAAGCTGCGCCACGAAGCCGCCAAGGGCTCGAGCGGAGCAAAGCTGGCTTTAAAGATGCTGAAAAAACCGGAGTGGCTCTTATCCACCACGCTGGTCGGAACCAATATCGCGGTGGTCAGCAACACGACGATAACCACCGGCATGATGATCGAGTTGTTCGGGGAACAAAACAGCTGGTTTGCAATTGTATTGGTCGCGCCGTTGATCTGGATCTTCGGCGAAATTGTACCCAAAAGTATTTTTCAGCAGCGGGCCAACACGATTACCCCCCGTGTGATTTTTGTGCTGCGTCTGGCCTACTACGTGTTCTACCCCATCTTGTTCGTATTCACGCTTGTCACACGACTGCTCACCTGGATCTTCGGTCAGCAGGTTCAAAACCCCTTCACCCTGCGTGAAGAGATCCTGACCATGTTGCAAATGCCGGCCACCGAAGGCGACATCCAGCCGGTTGAAAAAACCATGATCCAGCGGCTTTTCAGTTTTTCCGAGACGACCGCATATGAAGTGATGATTCCATTGATTGAGGTGGTCGCCATTGAACAGGGCAGCACCTGCGGTGAGGCTGTGGATCTGGCGCGTCGCAAAGCGCACATCCGTCTGCCCGTCTATGCCGATCGAGTCGACAAAGTCGTGGGAGTTCTCAACGTACTGGAACTCCTCGGTGTCGAGGCGCACAACCCCATAAAGCCTTTTATGCGAGAGGTTCGATACATCCCGGCCTCCAAAAATATCAGTGAAGTCCTGCTGGATCTGCGCAAAGACGGGGATACGGTGGCGGTGGTTGTTGATGAATTTGGAGGAGCCGAAGGACTTGTTACCATAGAAGATATCATGGAAGAAATCGTGGAGGAAATCGAAGACGAATACGATACCGACGAAAAACCGGTGCAATGGATCCGTAAAATTTCAAAAAGGGAATTTATCGTCAGTGCCCGTATCGAAGTCGACAGCCTGGAGCATGAGTTGGGCGTTCACCTTCCAAAGGGAAAATATGCGACCCTGGCCGGATTTTTACTGGAAAAAGCCGGAGAGATTCCTGCAGAGGGGGTCTCCATCAAGGCCAAAGGGGTCACTTTTACCATTGAACGCAGCTCGCCTCAAGCGATTCAGGAAGTTCGGGTGAAATGGTAACCCGCTGAGGTCCCAGACAATACCACCGTTGATCCGTCAACAAGAGCCTCTTTGATAAAGCCGTTTACTCGATTCTGGCGGTCACCCCAGCGCTTTTGACGGTGTCAGGTGGTTTGTACTTCCACCAACGCCTTTATTTCAGTGCCCTCAATTTTTTCTTTTTCCAGCAGCAGCTGGGCGCCTTTGTCGAGAATGTCTCTTTTTTCTTCGAGAATCTGGCGTGTTTTAACATACTGATTGTTGATGATCTCCCGCACCTCGTTGTCGATCAGCTCGGCGGTAGCCTCGCTGTATTCTACCGCGCCTTCCATCGGAATATTCAGAAACTGATTTCTTTTCTCTCTGGCAAAGTAAACCTGGCCGATCTTTGCACTCATGCCGTACTCCTTGACCATGCTGCGGGCGATATCAGTGGCCCGAGCCAGATCGTTGTGGGCCCCGGTGGAGATGTCTTCAAATACGATTTCTTCGGCCGCACGGCCGCCCAACAGGGTGGCGATCTTGTTGAGCAATTCTGTTTTGCTCATCAAAAAGCGATCTTCGGTAGGGGTTTGCATCGTATATCCCAGAGCGGCAATGCCGCGCGGGATAATCGATATTTTTTGAACCGGATCGGTGCCCGGCAACGACAGGGCCACAATGGCATGACCCATTTCGTGATAGGCCACAATTTCCCTTTCTTTGGGGTTGATCAACCGGTTCTTTTTTTCCAGTCCAGCGACCACCCGCTCGACCGCCTCTTCGAATTCGGCCATGCCGGCTTTTTTCTTCTTGCGGCGCACCGCCAGCAGGGCCGCCTCGTTGACCAGGTTGGCCAGATCCGCGCCGACCATGCCCGAGGTCATGCCGGCCAGGACCGCCAGGTCGACATCGTTGGAAACTTTGATGTTTTTGATGTGAACCCTCAGTATGTCTTCGCGCCCCTTTTTGTCCGGCCGATCGACCAGAATGTTGCGGTCAAACCGGCCCGGCCGCAGAAGCGCCGGATCCAGTATTTCGGGCCGGTTGGTGGCTGCCAGCAAAATCACCCCCACGTTGGGATCAAAGCCGTCCATCTCCACCAACAGCTGGTTGAGGGTCTGCTCGCGCTCGTCATGGCCGCCCACCGTGCCGAAGCCTCGCGCCTTGCCGAGCGCATCGAGTTCATCGATAAAAATAATGCACGGCGCTTTTTGCTTGGCCTGGTCAAACAGATCTCGGACACGGGCCGCGCCCATGCCGACAAACATCTCCACAAATTCCGATCCGCTCATGCTGAAAAAGGGCACCCCGCTCTCGCCGGCGACCGCTTTGGCCAGCATGGTTTTGCCGGTTCCCGGTGGGCCCACCAGCAAAATGCCCCTGGGAATCTTCCCGCCGATCTCGGTGAATTTGCCCGGCTCCGATAAGAACTCCACCACCTCTACCAGCTCTCGCTTGGATTCATCCACCCCGGCCACATCTTCAAAGCGCACATCGATGTCTTCCTGCATGTAAATTTTGGCCTTGTTTTTACCCAGGCTCATAAATCCCGGCTGCTGGCCGGCCATACGCTTGATCAAAAAATACCAGATGCCGACAAATAAAAACACCGGTACAATCCATGACAGCAGCGTCGGCAGAAATTGTGATTCGATTTCACCCTTGAAATTAACGCTGTACTGCTCTAGAAGTTTGGAGGTGTCCGCGTCGACTCTGACCGTCCTGAACATCTGTTCTTTTCCGGTGGCGTCCTCCTTGAGCTTTCCCTGAATCTGGTTGGCGCTGATGGCCACTTCGATCACTTTATTTTCCTTCAACAGATTTAAAAATTCGCTGTAGGGTATGGTTTTGACGGCAAACATGGAGGTCAGATAATTTTGGACGATCAGCACGATCCATACTCCCAGAAGCACATACCAGATTGAAAATTTTTGACGCTTCTCCATAAAAGCTCCCCTTTTAATATATCTATAATAAGATGTTAAATGGGCTATTTTTGCAATACGATTGCAAATCGCAGTAAAGCGATATCTCCCATGATGTCGTGTACCGAATTCATCCGGAAGTTTTGAGCTCTGTGAGAGGGGTAACGCACACCAAAATGCGAAAATCTTCCACAATCTCATGGGACAATTCGGCGCCGGCATCGCGAATCTCAAATCGCCTGACCGAGGCGGCCCGTTCGAATATTTTTCTGAGCTCCGTTTGAAAAATCACAACCGGCGCGATGACGGCCACATGGCTGACATTGCCGAAAATTCACTCCAGGCCTCTGAGGTCCAGCAAACCGGCAATCAGAAACCGCAACGCAGCCCGCATAAGGGAAACGATGAAATTTCCATTAGCCTTTATCAATTTCTTTCAATCTGCGCAAAATATCTCTCGGAGAGCCGGAGATGGAAATTTTCAGCAATTCGTCCATTTTCTTTTCTACAATTTTTTTCCTGTTCATGACTTTCTTTTTGTAGGCGTCTTTCAGAGACTCCATCAGCTCATCCAGGCTGCAGGGTTTCTGCAGATAAGAGTAGGCACCGCTTTTGATCGTTTCAACGGCCGAGTCAATGGTTCCATGGCCGGTGAGGATAATAACTTCCATCCACTTATGCTCTGCTTTGAGGGCTTTGAGCGTCTCCTCGCCGTTCATCCCCGGCATTTTCAAATCCAGTAAAGCAACGTCGATGGGATTTTTTCTGGCCGCTTCGATTGCTTTCTCACCGCGGTTTACGGCAATCACATTAAAATCCCGCACCTGCAGACTTTTGGTTATGGATTCCAAAAATTGCTCTTCATCATCTACAATCAAAAGGTTAATTTTAGGTTCGGTCATTATCGCAACTCCTTTCTGTATCTTCTTGAGCGATTGATCATACATTTCATTCCAGGCGATGGTCTAAAAATTCATCCATCTCCAGTATCCAAAAAACACCCACAGCCACAAAACCGCCAGGCTGAGCATCCAGACGGCAAAGCCATGGATGAAAAAGTCTTTCATCGTCAGCAGCTGTTCTCCGGTCTCGGGGTCTTTGGCCATGCTGAAAACGATGGCGTTGTTGGGTGTGCCGATGATCAGCATATGAGCAAAGGAAGAAGAAAAAGCGGTCGCAAGGCCCACCAGAATCGGTGAGGTCCCCGACAGCGTGGCCATGGGAACGGTTATCGGCCCCACCGCCGCCACCGTAGCGCCGTCGCTCATAAAATTGGTTAAGACACCGGTGATAAAGCTGGTTGAAATACAAAGCCCGATTCCGCTCTTGAGAAAATCAGGCAGTATGGAAACAAAGCTGCTGGCCAGCCACAAGGCCGCGCCCGTGCTGGCCAACCCATACCCCATTGCACTCGCCGCCGCATACAGGGCCACCACATCCCAGTGAATGCTGTTGATGTCCTTCCAGCGCAGGACCCCGAGAATATTCAAAAGCACCAGGCACAATATGACCGGCCCGCCCATGCCGAAGCGGCTTGACAGGGTGCTCCACAGCACAATCACCAAAATCAGAACAGCGACCGCTTTGTATTCATCGGCAGTCATCCTGCCGATCTTTTCGGACTCGCGCCGCACCTCGGCGGCAACGTTAACGGATCCGGCCTGCACCTTTTTGCGAAAAGCCAGAACGAAGTAAGCGCCGATTACCAGCGCCATGACCGGCACAAACGGCAGCCCCATTTTAACCCAGCTCCCGAAAGAAAGACTGATGCCGTAATCCGATAGGATGCCCAGCATCACGGCGTTACGACCGCCCGCAGCCGGCGATCCGGGCCCGCCGACATTGCCGCAGAAGGTTAGCATCAGCATCAGCATGACCACCAGCCCCTTGTCCTTTTTCAGGCCGGCGGTCCGAATGGCCCCCAGGTAAACCAGCATCAGGATCGGCGCAATAAAGGCCACTAAAGCATGTTCGGACAGAAAAGCGGCCGTTACGGCTAAAAGGGGGCCGAATATAAGGGCAAAGCGCACCAGCGATGTGCTGGTGCCCAGCAGCAGAATGCCGATGCGGCGGTCCAGGCCGGTTTTGCTGATGGCCGCGGCAAGGCCCAGCACACCGAAGATAAATACGACCGAATCCTTGGCATAGGCCTGGGCGACCTGGTCTGCGGGAAACACGCCGAAAAAATACATGAGCACACCGACCAGCAGCGCCGTAACGCCGATGGGCACGGCTCCGGTTGCCCAGAAGAGCGCGGCAACCAGGAGGACGCCCACCATGACCCTGGCCCGCAGGGCGACCTGGTCTGCGCTCAGCGGTGTCTTAGTCACCTTGCCGTCGGCGCCGACCGACCGGTTGTACAGTTTTGCCTTGCGCGCGTAATATTCGGCGATGCTCTGACCGACTTCCATCTGACGGTAATCGGAATAGCCCGCGATGGCCTCACCCATTTTTCCGGTTTTTGGGGACACCAGAAAGGTTTGAAGCTGTCTGGGTGTGGGCATCAGTACGACGGTCGCAAAAAGGATCAGGCCAAGCAGGATGATCCCCGGCCGGGCATTGTGGACGCCGATCAGCCACTGTTTTAGCCCGCCTGTTTTGATAGCGGGTATCTCGTGGCGGGCAAGGGCATTGACCCGCTCCTCCAGGGCTTGGCGCACAACTTTTATCAAATCATCGAGGGCGCTGGGTTTTTCAAGATAGTAAAACACATCGTGCTTGCCGGTCAGCCGCGCCGCCTCCAGGTTGCCGTGGCCGGTGTGCATGATGACCTGCACTTCGGGCCGGATCTTTTTGATTTCCTTGAGGGTCTGGATGCCGTCCATGCCCGGCATCTTCTGGTCCAAAAGAACCACCTCGGGATTGTCATGGCGCACGATCTTAATGGCATCTTCGCCGTTGCTGGTCTCCAGAACATTGAAGTCTCTGACCTCAAGCTGCCGGGCCAATGCCTGCCGAAAGCGGTCTTCATCGTCGATGATCAGAATCGTTGGCCTGTGATTATTCTTGTCGGCTGTGGTTTGTTGCTGCATCGGTTGTCCTTTCTGTTGTATCGCTTGGCAATGAAACCGTAAATGAACTGCCGGAACCGGGCATACTCTGAACATCGATGGATCCGCCCATGGCCTTTACGATGCCCAGCGACACACTGAGTCCCAGCCCCGTCCCCTTACCGGGCTCTTTGGTGGTATAAAATGGATCAAAAATTTTACTCATTTGATCTGTGGTCATACCGCGGCCGGAATCGGTAATCGTCACCCGGACCTGCCCGGTGTCACCGGCTGTGGATATGGTGATGGTTCCGGATCCGCTGATGGCGTCACCGGCATTGTTGATCAGGTTTAGAAAAACCTGCTGGAGCTGGTCGGGATCGGCAACGACAACCGGCAGTTCCGGATCGTATTGCTTTTTGATCTTGATGTTTTCGACCTCAAAGGCCCGCTGCTTGAAGCCGCTCATGACATGATCCAGCAGCTGATTCAAATTGCATTCCACCGGCCGGGGCGGATTCTTGCGACCGTATTCGAGCAGCTGCCGCGTAATGGTGCGTGCCCGCAAGATGGCCGCATCGATCGTGTCCAGCTCCTTTATGATATTTTCCGGACGGGCGTCCAGCTTAAACTCGGGGTTGAGCATGTCCCGGATGACCCCGGTGGTGGCGATGGCGATGGCCAGCGGATTGTTGATTTCGTGGGCGATGCCGGTGGCCAGCTCGCCCACTGACGCCAATTTGGAGGCATGCAGCAGCTGCAGCTGCAGATCTTCGCGTTTTTCGGCGTTATCCCGGGCCTTGTCTATTAATTTGGTCACCGTAAACCAGATCGCCGGGGCAATGATGGCGATAATTAGGATGGTGCTGGCAACGATGATGTTTCGGGCGCGGTACATCTGGGCATGGGCAATTCTCAGAGGCTCTCGAACGATCAGTGCCCAGGGGGTTTCCTGCAGCCATGCATACGCCGCCAGAATGGAAGCGCCACCTCTTTTGAGCTCCTCCACGCCGGAACCCGCCGGATTGGACGGCACAAAATCGCTGTCGCCCAGTAATTTGCCCTGTCCGGGATCAACGATCTGGAAAGCGCCAGCTCTGTTTATGATGAATAAATCGGCACCCTTGCCCGGGTCGATGGTCTGCAAAAACATATACAATTTGTCCGGATCGAGGGTGGAGCGCAGCACAACGAGCTTGCCGTCGATAATCTGTTTGACACCGATGGTGAAATGCGGCCTGTTTCGGAAACCCAGATAGATGTCGCTGATGAAGTGGTTGCGTTCTTGGTACAGCAGGGTGTTAAACCAGGGCTCCTTGGCGTACATTTTGTCTTGCAGATAGGGAAATGGACCGGCATAGCCGATCTGAATTCCATTTTCATTTAAGAATCCAACATCGATGAAGGCATCGCTGACCCGCCTCAAGTTTTGCAGAAAATTCTCCATGGAGCGCCGCGAGGGGGTCAGGCTGAATTCTTCGCTCTGGAATTGACTGAGGATATTGACGACTCTTTCCTGCAGGAAGAGATCAACGGTGTTGCGCTGACTTTCGGCGACGGCCAGCAGATTGAGCTTGGCGTTTTCTTTCAGGGTGAAGGTGAACTGTAAATGAAAATACAAAGATAAAGCCACCAACGGCACCACAAAAGAAATCAGCAGACCGATCCCCAAACGCAGTTTGAGCTTTCTGAAATAGCTCTCGGCGCTCAAATTGCCGGTCAGATCATCGTCGGAGCGCGCGCGAGCATCCTGCGCAGTTTTTGTTCGGCGGTTGTTTGTGCTATTTTCCATCGTTCCTCCATCCGGCCAAACCGGAAAAACGTATCGACGTAACGGCGGCCGGCACATCCGAAACCGGCACACCCATCGAAATGATCAGACCAAAAAGGATTGAAACAAGACGGCAAACCCCAAGAAGGCAACAAATCCCATCACATCGGTGCCCGTGGTCAAAATAATACTGGAGCTCTGGGCCGGGTCCAACCCGATGCGCTTCATCAGCAGGGGAATCGAAGCGCCGGACAGACCGGCAAATATTAAGTTGAACAGCATGCCCAGGCCAATAACCACGCCCAGATACGGGTTTCCGTTCCACAGCCAGGCGACCAGCGCCGTAACGACGCCCACCAGCGCACCGTTGATGGCGCCGAGCTTTCCCTCTTTGAGAATCAGTCCGGAAATTTTATCTTTCGGAATCTCGCGCATGACAATGCCGCGCATGACCACCGCCAGAGACTGTGCCCCGGCATTGCCCCCCTGGCCCGCCACGACCGGCAGAAAAACCGCTAAAACGGTCAGTTTGGCAATAATTCCCTCGAACATGGCCACAACGGCGGCCGCTAGAAAGGCCGTGGCAAGATTGACATAAAGCCACGGCAGCCGCTTTCTGAGCGAAAAGAACAGGGTTGAGAAGACCCGCTCGTCGCTGCCCGCGCCGAACATTCGTTGAATATCTTTGGTCACGTCCTCCTGCACGCCCTGGATGAGCCGTTCGGCCTTGATGATGCCGAGCATGTGATTGTCGCTGTCGACGACCGGCACGGCAAAATACTTTCGGCGCGACAGCTCATTGGCAACTTCCTGCCGGTCCATAAAGCAATGAACCGAGAAAACATCCGGGTGCATGATGTCCGCAAGGGGTTTTTCCGGAGATGCAATCATTAAATCGCGCATGTTCAACACACCGGCCAGGCGATTCTCAGTGTCGGTGACATAGGCATATGACTGTGGATATCGCTTTTTGGCCAGCTGGCGTATTTTGTCGATGGCCTCCTGGGCCAATATCGACTGATCAAAGGATAAAAAATCGGTGGTCATGATGCGGCCGACACTGCCTTCGGGATAGTCCAGGGCCTCCCGGATCTGATCCCTCAGCTTGCCGGTGACTTGCCGGGTCAAACGCTCACGGGCATCGGCGGGCAGGTGCATCAGGATCGAAGCGGCCAATTGGGGATCGAGATTTGAGGCAATGGCATGCATAAACACATCATCGGCATCCTTTAAAAGCGAGGCCGCAAAGCTGATCTGCAGGTGTTTGATCACACGCAGCGCCAGTGCCGGCGGCAGCGATTGAAAGATGGCTGCGACCTCCTCTTCCGGCAGGCTCTCGAAAATACGGCCGGCGGCCTCCATATCGTACTCTAAGAACTTCTCTATCAAAGGCAGGTAGATATTGGGTTCGCTCATGTCTGTTTCCTGTAAATATCGTCTTGCATTTGACATCAGGCCCGGACCGGCGCTTAGTGGAGGACACGGCGCGTCCGTCGCATTCGGCCCCGGGGTGAATCTAACCTGGCACGTACTTCAGATTGGCCGCAAAATATAAAGATACGGCGGTAAAACAGGCAATGGCCGGGGTCAAAAACCAGCCGATCAAAATATTGATCAGAGTGCGCTTGCTGACCGTGCTCATCCCCTTGACCAGACCCACTCCCAGCACGGCCCCGATCACCGCCTGGGATGTTGAAACCGGAACACCCACAAACGTATATAAGTGCACCGTGATTCCTTCGGCCAGGACAACCACCAGCGCGGAAAACGGATCCAGGCGCACCAGTTTTCTGCCAACGGTCTCCATCACCGACCGACTGAACGTCAAAATGCCCAGGGCAATGCTCAACCCGCCGATAAGGGTGGCTGTTAGTGCACTGATATGACCGGCGCCCACAAAAACGGCGGTGACATTGGCAACATTGTTCGCGCCCAGGGCATAGGCCGCATAGGAGCCGGCGGCGATCAATGAGATGCGCAGCAAGATGTCGGATTTGAACAGGTCGATTTTACAGCTGTTGTAAAGCAGCGCCAGAATTTTATAGGCGATCATCGCGATCAACAATCCGCCCACCGGTGTTCCGAACCAGCAGGCGACCACTTTGCCCAACCCTTCAATGTTCAGCTGCCGATTTAAAAATCCAACGCCCAAAATTGCGCCGACGACTGCCTGCGAAGTTGAAACCGGAAGCCCCAGCACCGTCATGATGGCCACAGTGATCGCAGCAGCAATCGATGAAACAACGGCCTTTTGCAAGGACAACTGCGTCAGACCCTGCAGGGTCTCAATTCCGGCCCGTCCCTCAAGCAATGCGCCTGCGACGACAAAAATCGAAGCCAGAACAGCGGCGGTGCGAAATTGGATCATGCGTGAGGATACGGCCGAACCAAAGGCATTCGACGCGTCGTTGGCCCCCAACGACCACCCCAGAAAAACGCCTCCCAGCAATGCCAGCATTATACCCGCCTTTTCAGGGTCATGATATTGACTCTCTTTGAAACCCGATCGGCTTGATCCGAAATTTCGCCCAGCACGATGACCAGTTCCTTTAATTGCATTTTGCGCAACGGATCGAGATCGGATTCGAACAGTTTGGTGATGATCCGTCGCTCGATATGATCGCAGTGGCTTTCATTTTGATCTATGGTTGACATCAAGGCCCGAATGCCCGGCTTTTTTTTGAGCATCACATCGATTTGTTTGGCCAGCAGGTCGCAGCTTTCCATGGAAAGCCTCACCAGTTCCTGAATGTCAAGTACCAGGAATTCAGGAAACGTGATTTTTTCAGTGCGGATGATGTTTAGAATCTGTTCGAAAGATCGCGGAATCGCATCGACTCTTTCCAGCAAATCCATAATATCTTCGCGTGATTCCGGAATCAGGGCCCGGCTGTACATCAACTCATTGGTTTCATCGCGCAGATCATCGGCTCTGGATTCATATTTATGGGTCTGATCCATGAGAAAACAAAAATCGTCACTGACACCTCCTTTGAGATAGGTGTTCATGGCCTTGACAAAATGGTTTTGAATCTTGCCGATATTTTCGAGGTAGCTGTAAATCAGCGATTCAAGCTGGCGCTCCTTTTTGAAAAAAAAATCCAGCATGACAGGCTCCGATCAATGGTATTTTTTTCCGATCATCAATTGTATAACCGGGCAACATCCGCGTTACGATGCCCTGGCAAAATAATTGCGGACCCTGGCAGCAATTTGTTTTTCAGTCATTTTGTCTGCCGCTTCCACCTTAATTTTTTTTACCCCGATTTCCCTGGCATTTTCAATTTCTTTTTTGAGTTCCACTTTTGCTCCTCCCGGACCCAAAATCAGGATTTTTGAGGCATCTTGTACGCTGCGAATGATTTCCCGATAGTATTGGTGCAACTGTCTTCTTATCCGTTCCTGCTGTTTACCGTCAACGGAAATCTGCTGAGGTCCATAGGGCGTTTTGGCGGTGCGGGACCCGCCCGACAGCCGGACCTTGCGTTCGACATTGGATTCGACCCGCTTGATTGTTTCGCCCTGATCGGTGATCGATACGATCACCGCCCGGCGATGGTCTATCCAGAGACCTGCAAAATTTTGTTGATAAGCCTTCATTTTTTTCTCCATCTCACCTTGGTTTTTCAAAATAATTCAACAGCTCCTTCTTAGAGGCAATTGATATGCCAATTTTGTCACTTGAGTGGATCGGGGGACGCAAAGAAATTGCTGAACCATAAAAAGTACTGAATATTAAAAGAAAAACGATTCTATCATAGGAAACCAGTTTGTCGAAACATATTGATGGGGACTTTATGAAGCTAAAAGCCCCGGCAGACAAGAAGTGCCGATTCCGATTTTACCCCAATATCTGAATTGACAGTTCCGATTGCCAGTCCCCCCAAAATTAATAACATATCGATTTCAAGAGGTTATCAAACTGGCACATGCCTTGCTTTTAAAACTGAGTCCATCTATATTAAAACGGTAAGGCGGTCTGACATGTCAGAGCATAATAATCGAAGCGAACCTTTTTGTTCATTTTGCGGGAAAGACCAATCCGTCGTCAAAAAATTGATTGCAGGACCGGCTGTTTATATCTGTGACGAATGCATTCGGCTAAGCAGCGACATTCTGCAGGATCAAAACGTCAAAGACTCAAAAAAGCGATACAAGGAATTTACGCCCAAACAGATCAAGGAAAAACTGGATGTCTACGTCATCGAGCAGGAATTGGCTAAAAAAATTCTTGCGGTCGCCGTTTACAATCATTACAAACGGTGGCGCGTCGCATCCGGAAGTAATGATGTAGAGCTGCAAAAAAGCAATATTCTATTGATCGGGCCCACCGGGAGCGGCAAAACGTTGATGGCCCAGACCCTGGCCCGTTTTCTTGATGTGCCCTTTACAATGACCGATGCAACCCCGTTGACCCAAGCCGGTTATGTCGGCGAAGACGTCGAAAATATTATCCTGTATCTATTGCAAAGTGCAGACTACGATATCGAAAAAACGCAACGCGGTATTGTCTACATAGACGAAATTGACAAAATCGCCCGCAAAACAAGCGGCTCATCAGACAGCCGGGATGTGTCGGGAGAAGGGGTACAGCAGGCGCTTTTAAAGATTCTGGAAGGCACGGTATGCAGCGTGCCGCCAAAAGGCGGCCGCAAACATCCTGAGCAGGACTTCATCAAGGTCGATACCACCCACATTCTTTTTATTTGCGGCGGCACATTTAGCGGTCTGGAGAAAATTATTCAGCGCCGTACGGGTTCAAAAGTTATCGGGTTTGGCGCCGATGGGGTTCACCGTCAGGGAGAAAATTCCGGCGATATCCTCAAGAAGGTCCAAACAGAAGATCTGCTGCAATATGGCTTCATCCCGGAGTTTTTGGGTCGCCTGCCGGTCATTGCCCCGTTCCATGATTTAAATGAGGCGGCCCTGATTCGAATATTAACAGAACCCAAAAACGCGCTGATCAAACAATATCAAAAACTCTTCGAGATGGAAGGGGCCGCTTTAAGATTCACCCAAGACGCGCTCAAAACGATTGCCGCCAAAGCCATTCAACGCAAATCAGGCGCCAGAGGTCTGCGGGCGATTCTGGAAGCATGTCTGCTGGATGTTATGTTTGAACTACCCACCATGAAAGGTGTTCGAGAATATGTCATCAATGCGGATGCGGTTGCGGGACGGACGAAACCCATGGTGATTTATCAACCAGCCGCAAAAAGCGCCTGACGCGTGCTCATCTATAGGGGTTGTAAAAAACGCTCCGACAGGTCACAAACTGCTTGAGGCCTTCGAGTAGAATTTTTTGATATATTCCTTGAGCATGCGGCGGGCCGAAAATCGAGCGGCATTGCTTCTTATCGATTCTTTCATCAGTTTTACCCAGCCATAGGGTACGCCCTCTTCTGAAACATCATAATACAGGGGGATGACGCCCTCTTCTAAAATGCGGTATAATTCTACAGCATCGGCCTCGTATTGATTGCCATCGATTGTCTGATGACCGATCGCCCAACCGTTTTTCCCATTGTAGCCCTCAAGCCACCAGCCATCCATGACGGACAGCTGTGGCACCCCGTTTAGCGCCGCCTTCATGCCGCTGGTTCCGCTGGCTTCCATCGGAGGAATGGGGGTATTCAGCCACACATCCACACCGTGGACCAGATACTGGGCCAGCTGCTCGCCATAATCTTCGACAAAGGCTATCCGCCCTCCCGTAGCCGGATCGCGGCAGGCATTGAAAATACGCTGCAACATTTGCTTGCCCGGATCGTCGGCCGGATGCGCCTTGCCGGCAAATATAATTTGAATCGGACGCCAGCGATCATTCAACAGCGTTTTCAGCTTTTTAAAATCATAAAAAATCAAATCCGCTCTTTTGTAGGTCGCAAAGCGACGCGCAAATCCAAGGGTCAGAACCGAAGGATCCAACAAAGCCCCACCGGCTAATACAACGGATGGATTTGCCTGGTCCCTGGTCCAGCGCAGACGGGATCTTTCCCGGATGGCATCGATTAGTTTGATCTTCAGCCAGTAATGGGTTTTCCAGAGTTCCTCATCCGGTATTTTTTCAACTGCTTCCCAGATGCGTGAATTATCATGCTCTGCTATCCACCCGGACCCTAAATATTTGTTAAACAAAAGCTGCAATTTGGGTTCTATCCATGTCGGAACATGGACGCCATTGGTAATATGATCAATGACGCTTTCACCCTCGGGAAACTCCGCCCAGAGACTTTGCCACATTCGGCGTGATACTTCAGCGTGCTTTTTGCTGACCCCGTTGCGGTATCGGGTGAGCCTCAGTGCCAGGGCCGTCATGTTAAATCCGGCTTCCGGTTTTTGAGGATGAAGGCCGAGTTTCAGGAATGCATCCCGATCGAGCCCCAGGGCCGGCCAGTATGAGTGGAAATATTTCTCGATCAAATAAAATGGGAAGACATCGTGACCGGCAGGTACCGGCGTGTGAGTGGTAAATATGGTGGTATTGCGCACCCGTTCCAAAGCCTGCTGGAAATTCAGCCCCTGATGAATCCGGTCGCGTATTTGCTCCAACAAGGCGAATGCAGCATGGCCTTCATTTAGATGCATTAAAAATCGTTTGATCCCCAACGTCTCCAGCACTTCGGTCCCGCCGATGCCCAAAACGATCTCCTGGCGCAGCCGTTGTTCGAGATCACCCGTATACAGCCGTGCCGATATGCCGCGATTCCAGGGGTCATTTACTTCGATATCGGTGTCCATCAGAAACAGCGGCACTCGTCCGACATCCACCCGCCACACCGCCGCATAAATCGTCGGTTGGATAAGCGGAACGGCAACGCTAAGCGGCGAGCCGTCAGCGGCTAACACCTGGCAAATGGCGGCGTCTTCGCGCTGAAGTCTCTCGGTGATATTTTCCTGCCAGCCGTCATCCCGGATTTGCTGATTAAGATAGCCTTCCGGATACATAAAACCGACCGCCACCAGCGGCACATTCAGGTCGCTGCATTCTTTGAGGTGATCACCGGCTAAAAACCCCAGCCCGCCGGCATAAAACGGCAGCGACCGATGAAGCCCGTATTCGGCTGAAAAATAAGCAATTTTAGACATCCCTGAATCCGGCATGCCCGGCAGAAGAGAACAAGACTTTTCTGCCATATATTCTTTAAACCGGGACATGACAGCATCATATTGTCTCAGGTAATCCGGATTGAGGGCGGCAGCCTCCAGGATGGCCCCGGGAAGCTCTTTAAGCATTTTATCCGGATTATGCACGCTTTCCTTCCAGGCCTGTCGGTCCAGCGTTTTAAACAGCATGCGGGCAGCCGGATTCCAGCTCCACCATAAGTTTTCCGCCAATTCGCCCAGTCCGCTGATGCGTTGCGGTAGGTTGGGAAACATATTTTGCGGCTCGAGCATGTTCATCTGTTGATCAAGTTCGGGTTCTCAGACGTGTAGGCCTCGATAAAAACCTCAACCAGGCTTTTGATACGTTCCTGAATGAGCGTCAATCGCCGTATTCCCACCGATTCGGTTTGCCAGGTAATGGAAAAAGCCTCAGCAGACGGATCCCGCCTCAAAGAAACCAGCTGGCGGAGGTTAAGCCGGACGGCATACACATAGGGTTTCTTCAGATCGACTTTTTCAATGAGGTCTTCCTTTTGATCCAGCGCCGGAAATTGTTTTTTAACGGGTTCCGGATCTGCAAAACTCAATCTGACGTTCAAAATGCCCTCAAATTCGGATCGACTCGAGGCCTCTACAGGTGTGACCTGGATGCCGGCTTTTTGCAGCTGATTTTCAATGGCGGATTGCAGGGCGCTTTCCGACATCCCCACTTTTGCCAGTTCAGCCTGCCACTCCGGCACGACCGCATGAACGATTACCACCACCGTTTGAATCCCTTTCAACGTACTTCGATCCCGGGCCTTGTCGTCGGCCAGGCCCGGAGTCCGCAGCAGGGTTACGGTCAAAATCAAAACAGAGACGAGAGAAAACCATCTTAAATAAATACCCATGTTTAAACTCCAATGTTTGAAAATCAGAAAATTGAGTTCTGATTTTCATTTCAATCAGAACCGGAAGTTCTATATTCTGTTTCAGTCAATGGCGAATACGCCCCCGCTCAGGCTGTCTTCAGCGGCGACGATTGCCGCAAATGAACGATTTGTTCTGATGCAATAGATCCGTTATCAGCAAATATTTCTCTGATATTTTCGCGGTGGTCAACCAGGTACAGAAGGAACGCCTTTTCCATGATTTTCTCTTTGAGCAGAATCTGCGCCTTGATTACGGAGGCGTGTGGTTTAACAACAACAAGCGCTTTGCTCATATAGTTTTTAACCAGCATTAATGAATCTCCTGAAAGATAATTAAAATTTATCTTTGATGCGTTTTATCTCCTGAATAAGATAAGCAAAAAGCATGCTAATGCTATATCCATTTGAAATTAAATGGTTTACCAAAAAGATCAGAAAGGGGTCGGAATTTTTGGTTCTCATGCCGGCGATTTGATCGGGTTTTCCAAACCGGGTGCTTTGCACCCGGTTTCACCCGCAACGATCGGGGCACTGCGTGCCCCTGTCTTATAGCGCCTTTGGCGCTAAAATTCAAACCACCCGCTGTGAGGGTGGTTGTTGACTCCCCTTGAGTAAAAACCATTTTTCATTGACTCTTTATTTCATTTTCTGTTTTATATAACGGGTATTTTATGCATAACCAGATAAAGGTTTATTTGGGCTCATAAATGAAATCCGTTCTCATTATTACGCTGAAAGAAGACGATGTCCGATTGATTCGTGAATCGCTGCCATCCGATTACCTGGTGGATAGTGCCGACAGCATCAAAATTGCACTCCAGCTGCATCGCCAAAGCTCCTTTGATGTTATTTTTTCCGACATTGCATTACTCTGTGATTTTTCCCGGACAAATACAATTGCCGAGACCATCAAGCTCTTCAAGGAAACAAACCCGCTGGCTGAGATTTTGATTTTATCGTCGAAGGCTTCCATTCAAGATACCGTCAAAGCCGTAAAGGCAGGCGCCCAGGCCTACCTGACCTATCCCGTCGACCCGGCCGAAGTCCGGCTCGCCATCAAATCAGTGAATGAATCCCTCACAAAAAATCTGGAACTTGATTATTTAAGGGATCAATTCTGGAAACCCGAGTGGCTGGATATCATCAAATCCCGCAATCTTGGCATGCGGGAAGTGTACAAAAAAATTCGTTCCGTTGCCCCGACCCGCGCTACGGTGCTGCTCATCGGAGAGACCGGTACCGGTAAAGGTTTGCTGGCGCGCATGCTTCACATGCATAGCAACCGCTGTGATGATCCGTTCATCAATGTGCACTGCGGTGCCATTCCGGATACGTTGCTTGAAAGCGAGCTGTTCGGTCATGAGAAAGGGGCTTTTACCGGTGCGGTGCACCGAAAGCTGGGCAAATTCGAAATGGCCCGCGGCGGCACTATTTTTTTGGACGAAATCGGTACCATAACGCCCTCGGCTCAGATCAAGCTATTGCAGGTGTTGCAGGACGGTAACTTCAGCCGGGTCGGTGGTGAACAGATATTGAACACGGATGCTCGCGTCATTGCCGCCACTAACGCTGATCTTGGCGCAATGAGCAAACGGGGTGATTTCAGAAAGGACCTTTATTATCGCCTGAACGTTTTTACGATTGACATTCCAGCGCTCCGAGAACGCATTGAGGATATTACCCAGATTGTTGAGCTATTTTTAAAAAAGCTCAGACAAAGATATGAGAAGAACATCCATTCTGTCGATCCTCAGGTTCTGCACGTCTTGAAAAATTACCACTGGCCCGGCAACATCCGTGAATTGGAGAACCTGATGGAGCGGGCCTTTATCCTGGAAACAACGATGGTACTGACACCCGAGAGTTTTCCCACCGGGCTATTCGAATCCGGTCATTCGCATGCGGTGCTGCCGGTGCAAGCCCACCTGCCGCTGGCCGAGGCCAGGCGGCAGGCCATAGATGAGTTTGAACGGCAATATCTCAAAGAGCTTTTTTCCCGCCATAAAGGCAGAGTCAATCGTGCAGCCGAAGAAGCCGGCGTCAGCACCCGGCAATTGAACAAGCTGATGGTCAAGTACGGCATAAAAAAAGAAATCTATAAAACCTGAAAAATATCTTACGCTGTTGGCTTATCAGCTCTTACGGGATGTCTGGGTTTGAAAAGAAGTAATTTCTTGCTTCACCTTTCGGTTTTTGCATTTCGGGCAGGCCCACTTCTTTTTTTCATATTCGGCCAAACTGAGTTGAAGTGAAAATCGCTTTTTACATTTTTCGCAGAAAAATTCATAGGTCGGCATTTTTTCCACCTTCTATGTAATGTTATTTTCTTCGTCGGCGTCTTCTGCCAGGACTGAATAATTGTTGACGACAACAATTCGGTTTCCGGCATTTCCACTTAATATTTGCCCTTTCACAGCGACCCGTTTGTTGATGCAGGTCAACAGCTCCTTTTCCTTTTGGTTAGGCTCAACCAGGAAGACCTCTTCTTTATTCGTATAAATGGCAATCTGGGTTACCCGGCCCATATTATCCCAGTTATGGGGCATGATGATACCGGTGACAGCTGCAGCCGGGTAAATTTGATTATCTGAAGGCTTCATTTTTAAGGTTCCGAGGTCCGTAAAGCCAAAGCGATTCATCGCGCCAGGCCGGGAAGAGGAGAGCCTCCCCTTCCCATTTTTTTTGCGCAGGCTCGCGGGCCCATGTCCGTCGCGTTATTCTGCTTTGCGGGTGCGAATCAGCAACATTACGGTTAAAGTCTTTTTCGCTGAACTCGATGAATGATCCTTCGACGCCGGCGGCAAAAGTGTATTCAAGCGACATCAGAAAAAGGACCTTTGCCCCATATCGGCCTGCCAGGTCCTCGACATGCGGCAAAATTCTTTCCGCCCGTTTGGAGCCATCCAACGGAACCAAAATTTTTTTATACATGGTATCTCTCCTTTTCTGTATAAATGGGGTTATTGTGATTTGAGTCAGCCAAATGGCTTCTTCACGAAAATAATAAGAGCAAAGCATGTGCCACTTTGAAAAAATTCGGATAGACAAGCGCCTATTAGGAAGGTTGTCAATCTGGAAGGTTGAGTATTTGGTATGAATATCAACTGCTTTGCGCACCGGGTGGATTTGTTGTAAACACTTTCAGCGAAGAACAAGTGAGAACGGATCATCTCTCTAAAATCAGAAAATTAAGTTCTTATTTTTACGTCAATCAGAACCGGCAGTTCTAGTTCACAGGGCATCCAAGACCGCTTTAGTGAACCCATGGCTTTATTTTACTTTCTAATCCACTTTAGCCAGGTGGGAATAACAGGCACATCAGACGATCGTGTAATTTTTCCGCGTCTTGATTCTTAAATGGCACAACTGTTGCTTTTGTTTATCAGGAGTTCAGCGCATGCCATTCTGCATAAAAAGAATCGATAACCATTGAAACAGATGCATGGCAATACACAGTTGTACCGCTTGTCATAATATATTCCGAGTCAACGACCTCCCGCACAGCGGGTGGCTTGGATTTTACCACCAAAGGCGGTAAAAGACAGGGGCACGCAGTGCCCCGATCGTTGCGGGTGAAACCGGGTGCAAAGCACCCGGTTTGGAAAACCCAATAAAAGGATGGCGGTATAAGTGTTGCAGGAAAAAAACGTTCCGCAATCGGAACGTTTTTTTGACAGCCACTGTAAAGGAGATGCGGATGAAAGCGTTCACGATCAGTCAATCGATTCTGGTGCTGCGCCGAAGAAAAATCGTTGGAATTTTGCGACTGACGGATGTCTTACTGTTAGCCGTTGATGACGCCTATGCCGGCGATCGCAGCAGTCTTAATAGATACCGCTGGGCCAGCAGATCAGAATTGACCATCCCTAATACTTTCCCGTCTTCGACGACCGGCATGGCTGAAATTTGGTTTTGTTCCAGATCGGTTACAATATCCAGAATACTATCTGCAGGATCAGCCGAAATCACTTTTTGGGTCATAATCTTTTCTACGCTATCTTCACAAACGCTTTCCGCGGTGGCTCGCGTAATATCCCAGGTGGTGATGACACCCGCCAGCCTGTCATCCGGAGAAAGCACACCTACAATATTGCTCTGAGATTTGACAATCAGTGCGGCTGCCTCCGCCAGCTTGGCCTGAATGGCAACGGTGGGCATCGGTTCCATAATGTCTTTGGCCGTACGCTCTTTTTCTTTTACGGTCAGACGATTGAGACTGATGCGCTCTGCCGCCTGGCAGGGAAGAATTTCCGATTCAGAAGCGAGTACGTCGATCAACTCTGTCATGTTCCGTCGAATCGACTTTTCCCTAAATGTCAGACCCGATTCCAATCGGCGGGCGGAGAGTTCACTGAATTCGGCTGCATTCTCAGCAAGCCAGCGATCGATGGCCTTGCGTTTGCCCAGTATTTTGGGGGGAATCTGAAGTTCTGCGGGTGTTGGAATGAGGTGTTCCTGGGCTGCAAATATGACACCACCGGAGTTGACCAGGTAATCGCCGGCAATCATGATCCCTTTTTGGCGGTAAACTTCCTGTTCCATGCGGATTCGGGATGCCTTGCGATTCGGGTCCGGCGAGTAGGTGTTCGCACCTTCAATGATCAACGACCAGCTTCCCATGCGATCCACGCTCATCGAACAGGCTTCCGCAGGCAACACCCCCAGGTAATTAAAGATGGGGGCTGCCGGGATAAAACAAAAGGCCGATTCGCGCAGCAGGTTGTTGGCATCCGTCGAAAATTTGGTTGAGTGGCGATGACCGAGTGATGCGATTTCCTGATCGTAGTATTGACGGGTAACCAGGCCCTTTTGCTTAGAAATACGCAAAAGTTTGTCGATTGATAAGCCGGTCCTATCATAAAGGTAACCCTGCAGATCATTGACGCCGACAACTTTTGCCGCTGGAAATTTTTCAAGCAGAAGTCGCGCCGCATGCGCGCCGACAGCTCCGAATCCCTGAATGATAACGGTAAGTTCCTCAAAGTCAGGCATTTTTAATTGCGTGAACTGAGGCAGAACCGCTAAACGCGGCATAATTTCCAGCAGCCTTTCAAGCGCGGTAATCAGCCCGCCGGCGGCGGCCCCCAATTCATCGATGCGGTTGCCGCCCATGTCAGCGGGCTTGGACACTGCGCTGTCGATACCATTTTCGCTGGCAATTGTTTTCATGTCGGCATCATTGGTGCCGACATCAGGACCGGGCACATAAATTTCCCGGTAACGTCGAAGCAGACGTGCAAACCGTTTAACCAGCTCGCTGCGTTTCTCCGTTGGCATGTCAGGCTCAGCCACAATACCCGCCTTGCCACCACCGTAGGGCAGGTCAGCCGCCGCGTTTTTTAACGTCATGCCACGGGCCAGATTGTGGATGTCCGCCGGGGTGATGTCCGGCAGCATCCGGATGCCGCCCATAGACGGACTTCCCATTGCCAGATTATCAACCACCAGAAAGCCGCCGACTTCTAAAGTGCTGGCCTCGTCCCACATGCAAGCCACCAGTCGGGGGCCGACGCGGTCAGAATTGATGCCCATACGGGAAAGGAGATACTCATCCATATAGCCAAGTTCCAGAAAACAACGCCCATTTTCCCGCCGGGTTCGGTTTTTAACGGCGGCTTCGGGAATATAGGTTCGCATGAATGTTTCCATATTTTTGGGAATCATCGATCCTAATCTCCTTCTTCTTGGCAGCCCTTAGCGCTTATTATGCTGCTCTTCTAGATCTTTCACGGAGACGCCAGGGGCCTGCAAGTCGCCACCTGTCGTTAAATGGAACAGATACAAATCACTTCTAAAGATGAATCAGACGGTGATTGAAAACGATAAAGCAACAAATGTACCAATGATCTTAATTGCTTCTAACCTGTTGAATAAATATTCATTTATTGCTAAAAGCCAAATCGGCTTTTTCATGCTTGATCGGAACTTTGCGTTCGCATCGATGAGAATTTGCTTGATTTCCGCTTTCTAATGTATAATCAAGCGTGAACCTGGATCAGCAAATGAAGATAAAATCGATGGTCCCGGTCTGAAAGGCCTCAGAATGTCCCTAAAATACCTTAAGCTTAAATTTTGGTGGTTTGTTTTACTTATTTTTGGGGTCACTGTGGTTGATGCCGTTCCCTCACCATTGATGGCATCCTCACTTCAGGATCTCCTTAGAAACCGCATAGAGTCTGCGGGTGTGCCACTGAAACTGACAGTCGGTGACGAGTCTGTCTATGCAGCGGCTGCATTACCGGCCTTTTACGAACAACGGGCCTATCGGCCTGCCTGGACCCATGAAAAGGGGCTGTTGCCTCAAGCCAGATCCTTGCTCAGTGCCATTCAAAAGGCTGAGGAACAGGGACTGCGGCCAACTGACTATCATTTGAATAAAGTCGAAAACCTCTTACCCGAAACCCGCAAGATTTTTAAACTGCCTGACCCCAGGTTGCTCGTCGACATCGACCTCATGTTAACCGATGCTTTTTTAATTTATGGTTCCCATCTGGTTTCCGGCAGGATCAATCCTGAAAGTATCGACCCTCAATGGTTTGCCAGCCGTCGCGAGCTCGATCTGGTTCAAGTGCTTGAGGCGGCCCTGAGGTCCGCTGAAATCGAAAAGGAGCTATATTCACTGCTTCCGCTGCACCCCGACTATGAGAAGCTGCGCAAAGCACTGGCCCATTATCGCCAAATCACCGCAGACGGGGGTTGGCCTTCTGTTCCGATAGATCTCCGGATTCAGAAAGGCGATCATGGCGATCAAATTCCGATTTTAAGGCATCGTCTTGCAGTCGAAGGCTTTATTGAAGAAGCACCAACAGCTCTTGACACGCTATTTGATGACGAACTGGAACAGGCGCTAAAACAATTTCAGATCCAAAATGGGCTCGAACCGGATGGTGTTTTAGGCAAGCAGACAACCAGGGCTTTGAACATCACCGTTGAAGAGCGCAGCAGACAAATCACCGTCAATATGGAGCGCTGGCGCTGGCTGCCTCAGGATCTGGGCAGCCGTTATATCCTGGTTAACATCGCTGGTTTTTATTTAGACGTTATTGAAAACCAGCAGCCGGTCATGGATATGCGCATCGTTGCAGGCAAACCGTATCGACGCACACCGGTATTTTCAGACAAGGTCACTTATTTGGTGATGCATCCCTACTGGGGGGTTCCCAAATCCCTAGCCATAAAGGATATTTTACCAAAGGTCAAAAAAGACCCTGCATTCTTGGCGCAGCAAAAGTTTAAAATATTTCGTGGCCGGGGAGCCAATACCAAAGAAATCGATCCCGGCTCGATCGATTGGCCCTCAGTGACATCCGCCAATTTAAACTTTTGGTTTCGCCAGGAGCCCGGTCCCCAGAATGCGCTGGGCCGCATCAAATTCATGTTTCCCAATCAGTTTGACGTTTATTTGCATGATACGCCCGCACGAGAGTTATTCGCCAAAGCCCGCAGGGATTTTAGTTCCGGATGCATTCGCATTGAAAAACCGCTGGAACTGGCCGATTACCTTTTCTGAAAGAAAAGCTGCTGCTCAAACTGGAATTGATTCTGGAAAAGGTCAATGCAAAGGGCTATCGCTGCGATACATTTCACGTGATGAGCGGCTATCGCACCCCGTATTACAATGAAGCCATCGGCAACGTCCCATACAGCCGGCATATTTATGGCGGCGCAGTGGACATCTTTATTGACGAAAATCCGCAGGACAACATGATGGACGATTTAAATCGGGATGGAACCATCGATTACCGGGATGCGGCGGTTATTTACCGGATCATCGATGCGCTTTACGGCAAAAAGTTTTATGATCCGTTCCTGGGGGGGTTGGCCCGCTACAAAAAAACCGCAAACCATGGCCCCTTTGTGCACGTTGACGTCAGAGGCCAGCGCGCCCGCTGGGGCGACTAAAAATCCAACTTTTATGTCCGGGCCCAACCTGTTTCCTATTTATAATGCCCATCGGCTATCGAACCACCCAGACCGTGCGCTCGCGTGCCAGGTGAATGACCTTGTTGGTCACTCGCCCGATAAAAAAATCCCGAACCCGTGAATGCCCTCTTCTTCCCATCACAATAGTGCCGTAATTTTGCTGTTCGGCCTCTGCAGCGATGGCTGCTGCTCGGCTGGCAACGCCGCTGACCAGCTTGGTAGAAATCTGGTGTTTGTGAAAACCCAGATCGACGAGTTTTTTTTCAGCCGCGGCCAATTCAGCGGTCATCTTCTCGCGGGTAGATTCCATATGCTTCGCGGGAGAATATAAGCGCGGCATTTCCGGGTGGCTGTTTTCTTTTCCCCGGAGGACATGAATGACCCTAACCTCAAAATCAAATCCCCCCAGGGTATCGCCTACAAAATCAAGTGCGCGCCAGGACCCTTCGGAGCCGTCAAGGGCCAGCAGAATCTTTTTGCCTGCCGGCTTCCTGCCAGCCAATATAAGCGGCAAAAAAGAAAGTCTCTCGACCAGCTTGGTGGCCACGCTGCCGAGCACCATTCCGCGCAATCCGGTCATACCCCTTCGCCGCGTGACAACTGCGTAATAGCCGTTTTGCGCTTCCCGAATGATGTCCCTGGCGAACCCTTTTTTTCTATTCTTAATTTTTATCTCAACGGAATTGGAGGAAAAACCGTTACCGATCAAGAGTTGATGTGCCTTTTCCATAAATTTGTTGATATTTTTTTTCTGCTGCATCTCCCATGCGCGCACCTCTCTGACAGTTGAGGTGCTGCGGGCGTCGGTTTCAAGGTCCCAAAATCCTTCCGGTATCTGACTGAATACATGAAATAATTTAACTTGCATGCGCTTAAAGGGCTCGATCTTTGAAATGTATTTAATCGTATTCATCGAACGATCCGATCCATCGACGGGAACCAATAGTTTCGATTGAAGCTGTTTTTTCATTGCAGGCCCTCCTTGCGAATTGACTTCTCTGAATTCAGTGCGTTGATATTGTCCCGGCAATTCATCATTTCGAAAAATTGCGCATTTTTGCGAAGCCGGTCTTTTAGATCCCGCAAACCGCTTCGCTGGATGCCGCCTCAGCGAATATATGCCCTGCTCTGTTTGTCCGGCACAGGGTCATTTTAAAATACAAAACTTGTGCCAAGCAGGTAGTAAGCTGGATTGTATCTGCTTTATCCAATGCCCGATCAAAGATTTAAGTAGTAAATTCTTAGAGTTGCAAATCAAATTGGCATCTGAATCGAAGTGGGCCCAAGCACTTCCATTCTGGCGCTTAAAGGACACAAATACGAACTTTGACTTCTGATATTTTTTATCTACCCGGAACAACGGGTATTTATTATGTCAGTTCTTGTCACCTTTTACCAACGGCAGCCAAACGGGTTGGGATGGCACTTTTCAAAACAGGATCAAATTCCCGCTGATGGTCGTCAAAGAGATCCGTCAGCGGTTGCCAATCCATTTTCCTGTTGGATTTCGGCTGCTTGTCAGAAATTGCAGGTTTCGACAAGACATTGCCCCTTCAGGTCCTTGCATCAAAAGATAATGTTGTGTCTGATCTTCTCAAATCAATCGAGGCGGGAAATTACGGCACGGTGATTATGGGTAAACGCGGTATGTCCGGAATTAAACGCTGGCTGCTCGGCAGCATATCTGCCGGTGTCGTGCGGGGATTGACGGATCAAACCATCTTTTTGGTTGATTAATTTACTTTTATGAGGATGCTTGCTTGAAGGCACGCATGCCGTTCATAATTCCCTGGGATCGAATTGTCGGCGATCTGCGCTCATATTATGCTGCAAAATGCTGCCTGGAAAAAGCAAGCCGGCCTTCAATGTGCGTTAAATCTTTATAATGTTGCTCAACCAGCCTCAATCTCGGCAAAAGACCGGCGCGGTTGGCAATCTGGATGTTCAGGCCCGGCCGGGCATTCATTTCCAGAATCAAGGGCCCCCTTTCCTTGTCCAAAACCAGATCAACGCCGATGTACCCCAGTCCGGTAAGTTCGTTACACTGGGCAGCGATCTTTAGCAATTTTTCCCAATGGGGAATCTTGACGCCGCTTACCGGGTAGCCGGTATCCGGATGCTCTCTGACAATGGAGTTGCGCAAGACCGCCGTGAGGGTTGTGCCGGTCGCCAGATCGATCCCCGCACCAATGGCGCCCTGGTGCAGGTTGGCCTTGCCGCCGGACATACGCGTGGGCAGACGCACCATGGACATGACCGGCACCCCCAGAAAGACGATGACCCGGATATCGGGCACACCCTGATAGCTGATGGCTTCAAACAAAGGGTCAAAATGCACCCGGTATTCGATCAGGGCTTTATCCGGCTGACCGCCCAGGCTGTGCATGCCGCTGATAATATTAGACAGGTGATAAGCGACTTGCTGCCAGGTCAACAGCGAGCCATCGACTTGGCGGTACATGTCCTTAGAGCGTCCGACCACGACCAGTATGCCGCTGCCGCCTGAGCCCCTGGAGGGCTTCAATGCAAAATCTTCATACGGTTCGACCACCTCAGCAAAGCGCCGGACCTGATATTCCGTCGCAATAACGCCATACAGCTGCGGTACGGCAATATCCGCTTTCAGGGCCAGTTCTTTGGTTTGCAGCTTGTCATCCACCAGCGGATAGCGATCGCGCGAATTGTATTTAAGGGTATATTCGGTATTTCGCCGGTTGATTCCCAGCACACCGATTTCGGTGAGTTGCTTTTTTAAGCTAAACATCGGATTTTATCTTTGTCAGCGATTTAAAGCGCGGCAGCTCCAGTAACCTGAAACCCGAATAACGGCCCAACCCGATGGTTCCGGCCAGCAGTATCAGCAACAGCTCCGGGAAAACAAAGACCAGATGCTCCAAGGTCCTGATGGCCATCACCAAATACGCCGCCACTGCAGCCACAATCGACCATGCACCCTGTTTCAGGGTCTGATATGCGCCCAACTCCTCCCATCCAATAGACATTCGTTCGATGGTCATGGTCATAATCACCATTGGAAAAAGCGCCACCGAAAGTCCCCGCTCCAAACCGAGCTTGTGGGTCAAAATGCTGAAGATGGCCATCAGCCAGATCACGACAATTAGAATGGACGCCAGCCGGGGTACCACCAGTAGCTTCAGGTGGGCCAGATACAAGCGGATGGCAAGACCTAAAGCAATCAAGGTGGTAAATAAAATCACGCCCCATAAAAGCTGCGTTTCTCGAAACGCCAGGGCAATCAGAACCGGCATAAATGTACCGAAGGTTTTAATGCCGATGACATTGCGCAGAACAACCAGCAGAAAAACGCCGATCAGCCGCACAACGAAAGAACCTCTATTGTTAAACATGTCAACCTCCTTGGGTTTGATTTGGTTTGTTGGTTCTAGTGACCCTAAGATAACAACCAATTATGGAGGAATTATGGACGGGCGTGGCAGACTTTGTGGAGGCCTGGCTCAATTTCGAGTAAGATAGAAAGATAAAATCTGGTCTCGATAGAAAAGAATAAAATGATGGAGACAAAATGAAAACAAAAGAGGAGATTGTCACGAACTGGCTGCCGCGTTACACCGATACTCCACTGGAAGAATTCGGC
>Ga0209536_100000891_pt1 | contig 49472 bp, 48 predicted proteins | sample DeeMarSeWOR28_12_FD_187461 | JGI IMG/M metagenome (GOLD analysis project Ga0209536, IMG submission 187461) | Marine sediment microbial communities from White Oak River estuary, North Carolina - WOR-2-8_12 (SPAdes) (version 2) | ecosystem: Environmental > Aquatic > Marine > Intertidal zone >...
ATTAGGAATTAGGAATTAGGAATTAGGAATTAGGAATTAGGAATTAGGAATTAGGAATTAGGAATTAGGAATTAGGAATTAGGAATTATTATTAAATATCTGTAAAAATATAGTTTACCTAATTTTTTCCTTGACAGCAACTGAATTGGATTGCCATTTTTTCCCTTTTCCCTTTTCCCTTTTCCCTTTTCCCTTTTTGAATCCATATCTTAAAATAGTTTTACGGCATCCTATAAATGTATATTTAATAGCTAAAACGGGAGTCTGTTATGAAAATCGGATTTTTAACCGCCTGTCTTCCCCAGGTAAATCTGGATGATCTGGTAACCTGGGCAGCGGGTAATGGCTTTGGGGCACTGGAACTGGCTGCCTGGCCACTGGAATCGGATCGTGACTACCAGGCGCGCCAGATCGATGCGGCAAATTTTACGAAAGATGAGGCCAAACGTATAAGGGACCTGTTCGACCGGAACGGCATGCAAATTTCAGCCATGGCATATTATGACAATAACCTGCACCCGGACCTCGAAAAAAGAAAGGGTTTTCTCGATCATCTGAAGAAGGTGATCGATGCCGCACAATTACTTGATGTGCACCTGGTCGGCACATTTGTCGGTGGCCGGCCGGATAAATCTCCTGCCGAAAATCTGAAGGAAATCGGCACCGTTTTTCGCGACCTGGTCAAATATGCCGGTGACCGCCAGGTGAAACTGATGATTGAAAATTGCCCTATGGATAATTGGCTTCAATTCGGTTTACCAGGAAATTACGCTTATTCACCCGAACTATGGGATGCCCTGTTTGAAGAAGTTCCGGACAAAAATTTTGGGCTCAACATAGATCCCTCGCATCTCTACTGGCTGGGGATCGATTATATTGAAGCGGTGAAGAATTATGCGTCTCGCATTTTTCACGCCCATGCCAAAGATACCGAAATCTTGCCGGAAGGGGAGTATATGTACGGTCACCCGGGCCGGCAGATCGATCCGCAGCCCTGGAAATCCGGGTGGTGGCGCTACCGTATGCCTGGTCTGGGGGAGATTGACTGGAACCGGTTTATCACTACGCTGCAAGAGTACGGCTACGATTACGCGATCTCCATTGAACATGAAGATCCGGTCTGGGAGGGTTCGGTGGAAAAGATCAAAACAGGTCTGCAGCTGGGCCGTAAGCATCTGTCCCAGTTTATTGTGTGATTCCGGCTAATTTTTATGTCTGTTATTTTAAGATTGAAGAAGAAAGATAAAAGATTAAATAAAAGCGTTTATTGATAGCTGATGAATAAGCGCACACTGATTTCGATTTCCAACAGCGGTGAGCCTTGGCTGTGAGGTATGCATGTATTTAATATGCACAAAACGTGGAATATGAGTTTATCTTTGGGGATCGGACCAACATGATGGAACTGAAAATAAAGGATCGGCACGGATTGATTTTTGGCAGAGCGCCCAGACCAGTTACCTGTGGGCGCGACCTCAAGATTGGTGAAGGTCTGGTCTATCCGGAAATTAATTTTACCTTACCGCAAATATCAATTACCCCGGAGAACTGGCCTGACATCTGCAAACAATATGGAGAAATTATCGGGCAGGTCTGCCGGCGGGCGCTTGATTTAAAGGTGCCGGGCCTGGTGGTGGAATTTGAATTGCTGCCACCGATGACCAGCCGCCCTGAATGGGGTGCGGAAATAACCCGCATTCTAACCGGAACACTTGACCGGTTCTATCAGGAAAAAGGTTTAAGGTCAGCGCTCAGGGTGACGCCGGTCGATATCAGGGATACCGACCGGCCGCCCAAAATGCGTACGGGTACGCACACGGCATTGATGTTTGAATCATTCGAGTCCTGTGCCGCCGCCGGGGCGGATTTGCTTTCGATCGAATCAACCGGTGGTAAAGAGGTGCATGATCCGGCGTTGATAAATGGTGATCTCGCCGGAATTGTCTTTGCCCTCGGGGTGCTGGCTGTGCGGGATATGCGGTTTCTCTGGCAACGGATAGGGGAAACTGCGCAAACCTATAATATTATTGCAGCAGGGGATACGGCCTGCGGATTTGCCAATACAGCGATGATCCTGGCCGATAAGGGAATGATTCCAAAGGTACTGGCATCTTTGGTACGTGTCGCTTCAACGGTGCGCAGCCTGCAGGCATATCAACAGGGCGCACAGGGTCCGAGTAAGGATTGCGCTTATGAAGGCCCTTTCCTGAAGGCAATTACCGGAGTACCCATATCTATGGAGGGACGCAGCAGTGCCTGTGCGCATCTCTCGCATATCGGTAATATTGCGAGTGCAGCCTGTGACCTATGGAGTAATGAATCTGTTCAGAATATAAAACTTTTGAGTGATTTCGCCCCGATCGTATCTCTTGAACAACTGGCATATGACTGCCGGCTAATGAACCAGGCGGTCAGCGAAGGCCGGCAGGCGATTGAGACATTACAGCGCTGGTCAGTGGATAGTGACAGTAATCTGGATCCACAGGCTTATGTTCTGCGACCGGATGTTGTCATTGACCTTTCCGTAAGAATGCTCGAGTCAGAATCAGCACTGGCGATGACCATTGCAGGAATGGTCGCGACACTGGATGTCCTTTCGGAAGCCGCCGGTAAAAAGATCCTTGATTTACCTGCGGCAGAAATACGCTGGCTGCACCTCCTCCGCACACAACTTGAAATGATACCCGATAATGAGCCTGATCTGTTCAGTTATATCAAGGAAAATACCAGTTATCCACCATTGTTTTTAGCCGAGGAGTATGATCTGTAAACACCATTTTCCCTGATCCCGAAGCTGGTAAATTCATCCGATGTTCATTTTCCGGGATGATAAAGCCCATGCTGTGTGTTATTATATCAAATGAGAATCAGAAATAACATTATTTTCGAACAGTCACTGCTGATACTTTGTTTGTCAGTATTCTTGACGGTAACCGCCGCCGAGAGGGATACATTTCAGACCCCACGTACCGAAATACGGCTTATCTCCGAAGTTGCCCATATCAATGAAGGGAGGGATTTCTGGATAGGGGTTTATTTTAATCTGGCTTCTGATTGGCATATTTATTGGCGAAATCCGGGTGATGCCGGGCTTGCTCCCAAATTCGCCTGGCGGCTTCCGGAGGGTTTCAGAGTAGTGGAAATACGCTGGCCGTTTCCTGAGACGATCATGCTGGGAGGCTTGGCCAATTTTGGATACACGGATCAAGTACTTATTCCGGTAATGCTCAGACCTCCCGCAACCATGCCGGAAAATGAACCGGTTTCAATCCAGCTGAGTGCTGAATGGCTGGTCTGTAAAGAAGAATGTATCCCGGAGTCGGCCCAACTGACTATCGCCCTGCCGGTAAAAAGCACCCCAGCCGTTACCGATGATCAATGGCAGGATACATTTAACACCACCCGCGAGAAATTGCCCCTAACCGATATCGGATGGAATATCAGGGCCGAATATGACGATAATTCAATCAGGCTTAAATTGAGTCCTCCGGTCTGGTACACAGGTCAGCATGATCAACTGCGGTTTTATCCCCTGGAGGAAAATGTCGTTGAACATGCCGGAGCGCAACGCCTGGAAATTCAATCAGACGGCGGGTATAGCCTGATTATTCCACGCAACCTTTTGACCAATATCAGGCCGGACAGTATCTCAGGCGTTCTGGTAAGCAATAGCGGCTGGCGGGGCGCAGGCTCCGAAAAGGCACTGTATTTCAAAGCGGGGATCGTTGAAGCAAATCAAAATGAACAACCTGGTTTTCTGCTGGCTGTGCTTTTTGCGTTCGCCGGCGGTATAATTCTCAATCTGATGCCCTGTGTTCTACCTGTACTATCACTCAAAATCCTGGGATTTATCGCGCAGGCGGGAGAAGATCGCAGGCGTATAATTTTTCATGGAATACTTTTTACGCTAGGGGTTTTGATTTCCTTTTTGATGCTGGCTGGAGTTCTTATCGGGTTGCAGAGCGGCGGGGAACAGCTCGGATGGGGATTTCAGCTACAGTCGCCCGGATTCATTTTTATCCTCAGCCTGTTTCTGTTCATTTTTGCCCTGAACCTCTTTGGGGTTTTCGAAATAGGAACCTCCGTCATGGGGATTGGTCAGAAGACAGCAGTAAAGGGGGGATGGATCGGATCATTTATGAGCGGTGTGACCGCCACGATTGTCGCAACACCATGCACCGCTCCATTTATGGGAACTGCGCTGGGTTTTGCGGTCACTCAACCGGCAACAATCTCCCTGGCCATCTTTGCCGCACTCGGCATGGGAATGGCTGCACCTTATATGCTGATTTCCGCTGCTCCCGGGTTACTGCGGTTTGTACCGAAGCCGGGTCCCTGGATGGAGACCTTGAAACAGTTTATGGGTTTCCTTTTGGCCGGAACAGTGATCTGGCTTATCTGGGTTTTCAGCCTGCAAACCGGATCCGGCGGCGTCCTGTTGATTCTGGGCGCCCTTCTGATCACAGCCATAGCTGCGTGGATTATTGGCAGGTGGGGACAACTGGATAAACCGGTAAAGCTTCGCTTACGCAGCTGGATATGCGCATGGGTACTGGTCGGTACGACGATCGCAGTTGGATTAAGATATATGCCTGCAGCAGTGGAATCATCTGAAGCACAGTCGAATAAACCTGACGATCTGGAATGGATTGCCTATTCGGAGGAGGCTTATCAGAATCTGCGCGAAGCGGGACAGCCGTTTCTGTTAGATTTTACGGCAGCATGGTGTCTCAGCTGTCAGGTAAATGAGCAAATCGCGTTCGGATCGCGTGATGTCAAAAATAAATTATCGGAACTGAATATAAAACTGATAAAAGCCGATTGGACACGTAAGGATCCGGAAATTACTCGCGCGCTTGCGAAATATGGAAGAAACAGCGTGCCTTTATACGTTGTATACGGAAATAAAGAAAGCAAACCGGTAATATTACCGGAGATACTTACACCTGCTATTGTACTGGATGCATTGGAAAAGATAAATTAATATCATTAGAGGAGGAGAATTTATGAAGATTCTGATCAATTTGATGTCTGTCCTGCTTTTATTCGTCGGATCACTGGCGGTCGCCGGGGAAAATGCCCGCTTGAATGAAACCGCACCGGAATTCACCCTGCAGGATAATGCAGGTAAATCTTACAGTTTATCTGATTTTAAGGGGAAATATGTGATCCTCGAATGGGTGAATTTTGGGTGTCCCTTCGTACGCAAGCATTACGACAGCGGAAACATGCAGAAATTGCAGAAAACCTATACCGAAAAAGGGGTGATCTGGTTATCGATCTGCTCTTCGGCTGACGGCAAACAGGGCTATTTTGAGGGCGAAGAACTCGATGAAAAGATTGCCGAAGAAGGTGTAAACGCGACAGCCTACCTCATTGATGAGGAAGGAACCGTAGGGAAAATGTACGGCGCAAAAACCACCCCGCATATGTATATCATCAATCCGGAAGGCAAATTAGTTTATGTTGGCGGCATCGATGACCGTGCCTCCACAAAGGTGGCCGATATCGAAGGGGCGACAAATTATGTTTCAGCCGCATTGGATGAGGCCATGGGCGGTAAACCGATAACCGTCCAGACATCCAAGCCGTACGGCTGTTCGGTAAAATATAAATAAGGTAAACCTGGGCTGTCAATTTGACAGCCTTTTTTTTTATCCCAGGCTGATGTTCGGTGATCTGGTTTTTGGGTTTATACCATTACCTGCCTTTTTGTATATTCCGGTAATATGCGCACATGTGAAAATCAACCAGCGCACTCGGGGATTTATGGAACACATATCAAAGCTTTCGATCATCGCCCTTTCCGATATTCACGGCAGCACTTCCGCATTACAGTCGCTTGATAATTCTTTGTCGGATGCTGATCTTATTTTTCTATGTGGAGATATCACGCATTTTGGCGGCGCGGAAGCCGCTGCCGGCCTTATTGAACCGTTGAAAATATATAACACACAATTATATGGCGTCAGCGGCAACTGCGATTATCCGGCGGTGAATAATTGCCTGGTGCAGGAAAACATGGATCTGGAAGGAAAAATAAGGCCCTATGGCCGGATATCGATAACCGGTTTGAATGGCTCGCTGCCTTGCCCTGGTTTAACACCCAATGAACGTTCTGAATCCGAATATACTGAAGTGCTTGAAAATTTCAGTAAGTTGCACTATAATTCCAGTACCGACTTGGTTCTGGTGACTCATCAGCCACCCTATGGAACGGCGTGCGATCGCCTGTGCAATGGTAGACATGTCGGAAGTCATGCAATCAGACGCTTTATTGAAAAGATCCAGCCACTGATCTGTTTTACCGGTCATATTCATGAAGGAATCGGCACTGACCGGATCGGCCGGACCGTAGTCGTGAATCCGGGTCCGTTTCACGGAGGACATTATGCCACTGTCATACTCAGGATGGCTGATAATACAACCGAAATTTCAGATGTGATCCTCCACAGTTAGGAATTTGATATGCAATTATCTGGTGTATTCGCGGCATCACTGACACCGCTTAGCTCAGATCTGAAAATCAATCATCCCCTGCTTATCCGCCACGCTAAATGGCTCCTGGGCGCGGGATGTAACGGTGTTGTTTTTCTTGGTACAACCGGTGAAGCCAATTCGTTTTCAGTGGATGAGCGAATAGCCCTGATCGATGCCGTTGCAGAAAGTGATCTGCCGAAAGAGCGTATCATGATCGGGACCGGATGTTGTGCATTTCCGGAGACAGTGAAATTGTCGATCCATGCCCTCGACCGAGGATATGAGACATTACTGTTATTGCCCCCGTTTTATTATAAGAATGTCACTGATCAAGGCCTAGAGCTGTATTTCCGTGGGATTATCGAGCAGATTGGCGACCGTCAGGTTAAAATTATTTTATATCATTTCCCTAAGTTCACCGGTGTACCATTCTCACTTTCACTGTTGGAAAGACTGGTTAGGCTCTATCCGCAAATGATATGCGGAATCAAGGACTCCGGTGGTGATTTTGATAACATGCGTGCCGTATGCTCTGCGCTGGAAGGATTTGCAGTATTTTCCGGGACAGAAAAGTACTTACTCGATATCCTGAAAATAGGCGGGGCAGGGTGTATTTCGGCCACGGCAAATGTGACCGGCAGATATGTAGCCGAAGTCTATCACAATTGGCGAAACGGTAATCCGGCAGAGCAGTTGCAGAACAGGCTGTCCACTATCAGAAAATTAATGGATGCATATCCGCTAATCGGAATGTTGAAGAAATTGGTCCAAATGAAGGAGAATAATCCGGACTGGCAATATACCCGTCCCCCGAATCTTATTATGCAGGAAGATACCTATAGTGAGTTGATTCAAAAGCTGACCCAACAGGATTTTACATTTTAGGCTTTAATTTTAATATATATTCTGACGCAGGTGGTATGTCACCTTGCAACATCTCCGAACAATGGAGAAGGTATGAAGATCATGCAATTGCAGGTACTCCAAGACCTGACTCGTACCAGAACGCCACTGATATACACCGATACCGATCTGCCTGAACCGCAGGAAAATGAGATTCTGATCAAAATCTCGACATGCGGCGTTTGTCATACGGAAATTGATGAGATTGAGGGCAGGACCCCCCCGCCTGTTCTGCCGGTTATACCCGGTCATCAGGTAGTCGGCCGGGTATTTAAACTGGGTTCTGGTGTATCACGCTGGCAAATTGGCGATCGGGTAGGGGTGGCATGGATATTTTCAGCCTGTGGTGTATGCGCATATTGTAAGACGGGGTTTGAAAATCTTTGTTCAGATTTCAGAGCAACCGGAAGAGATGCCAATGGCGGTTATGCAGAATATATGACAGTACCGGAACAGTATGCTTATCTGATCCCCGCAGAATTCTCGGCAGCGCAGGCTGCTCCCCTGTTATGTGCAGGTGCAATCGGGTATCGTTCGCTCCGGTTGACGAATATTAAAAATGGTCAATCGCTCGGACTTACCGGATTTGGGGCTTCCGCGCATCTGGTACTTAAACTGGCACGTTACATTTTTCCTGATACCCGGATTTATGTTTTTGCACGCAGCGCAAAGGAAAGGGATTTTGCCCTGGAATTAGGTGCTTTCTGGGCGGGCGAAACCGAGCGCAGCGCGCCACAGAAACTGCATGCGATTATCGATACCACACCGGTCTGGAATCCGGTGTTGTATGCAATGGAAAATCTCATACCGGGCGGGCGTCTTATAATTAATGCTATCCGTAAAGAAGATGTGGATAAATTTGATCTGGGGAAGCTCAACTACTCCAGGCACCTCTGGTTGGAAAAAGAAATCAAAAGTGTAGCCAACGTTACCCGTCAGGATGTCCAGGAATTTCTGAATCAGGCGGTTGAGGCCGATATCGAGCCGGCGTATCAGGAATATGATCTCGCGGATGCCAATCAGGCGCTGATGGAATTAAAGGAACGTAAAATCAGAGGGGCCAAGGTAATCAGGATCTCCGATGATTAGGGAATCCTGAGTTAGTATGTATAATCTGTAGCCAGAAAAGCAGGTCTGCTGCAAAAGTTTAACTGAAGGAAATCCTTTATTGTCTGATCTCTATATTGTATCGCATGACCTTGGTACGAGTTCGGATAAAGCGATTCTCGTAACGGTGAAAGGCGAAATTGTCGGAATCGCTCAGCGCAAGTACCCCCTGCATCATCCCCGGCCTGATTTTGCCGAGCAGGAGCCCAGTGATCTGTGGACGGCAGTTGGCGAAACCACACGAGAAGTGGTGGAGAAGACAGGTGTGCCTGCCGACTCGGTGGTCGCTTTGACTTTCTCTTCACAGATGCAGGGCCTTATTCCGGTTACTACAGAGGGTGTGGTCTTGTATCCGTGCATCACCTGGCTTGACGGTCGCAGTGCGGATATTATTGACAGGATATTATGGACACCCCCCAGAATCCAGGGTTATAATATTTTCCGCCTCATCAGGTTTCTGCGCATAACCGGCGGAACACCAGGACATACCGGCAAAGATCAGATCGGTAAAATCCTCTGGCTAAGGGAAAACAGACCAGAGATATTTGCAGATCTGTATAAATTCATCGATGTTAAAGATTATATCATCTTTAAACTTACCGGTCGTTTTGTTACCTCGGTCGATCTGGCGGTGATCTGGTGGATGCTCGATACACGCGGCCATAGAAATCAGTGGGATGAGCGATTGTGCCGTCTCGCCGGTATTACGGTGGAACAACTTCCGGAAGTCAGAAAGAGTTCGGATATTATCGGATATCTGACCGCCGAGTCCGCACGGGAATTGGGTTTAACAGAAAAGTGCGCAGTCGTCAATGGTGCCGGTGACCTGAGTGCGGCAGCCTTCGGTTCGGGAGCGATCGATGAAGGGGAACTGCATATCAACATTGGCACCAGCAGCTGGGTGGCCGGTCATTTTACCCGCCGGAAGATAGATCTGGCTCATTATACTGGTTGTATCGGCAGCGCCCTGCCCGATCAGTATTATCTCGCAATGGCCCATCAGGAGACCGCCGGATTATGCGTTGACTGGCTGAAGAATCAGATTTTATATGAAAATCCGGCTGAACTGAGTATGGAGGAGACCAATGCTTTGTACCGTAAATTTGATCAACAGGCCGCATGGAGTGCTCCCGGGGCCAACGGTCTGCTTTTTACACCATGGATGTTCGGTGAACGATCCCCCCTTGATGATGATTATGTTCGGGCCGGATTTTATAATCTGAGTTTAAACCATAACCGGTCAGATATTATCCGGTCCGTGTTCGAAGGGATCGCCCTGAATACACGATGGGCTTTGGAAACACTCGAAAATCTCTATCACCCGGTTCAGGATCTCAACGTGATTGGTGGCGGCGCGAAAAGTGCCGTCTGGTGTCAGATCTTAGCCGATGTTCTGAAACGTAATATTCATCAGGTAAGTGATCCACAGCATGCCGGAGCGCGCGGTGTGGCCTTGCTGGCCGGTTTCGCACTGGGTTATCTCAATTCGGTCGGAGACATCAAACAAATGATCCCGATCTCAAAGGTCTATACACCGGATCCAAATAACATTGATTTGTACAACCACTATTTCGCACATTTCAAAGCCATATATCGTCAAAACCGTAAATGGTTCAGAACCATGAATAATAAGCACCAGCGCCATGGTTGATAAGACATACGGATCAGAGGATTTTCAGGCGTTCGCTCAGGAGGGGACCAAAATCTCTGTCGAGATGCTCTCTGTTGCTCCCGGAGTTTCCCTGCGATTGATCACCTTTAAACACCCTGATCCACTAAGGATGAAAATATTATTTATCGCCGGCTGGGTTTCCCTGATAGAAGGATGGCGGGAAGTATTAAGGGAGATGACCAAAGACTTTACCGTTTATTACCTGGAGACCCGTGAAAAAATTTCATCGCAGATCGAAGGTAAAGTGCCGTTCACCGTGGGTGCCATGGGAAGCGATCTCGTAACCGCCATCAATCTGCTGGATCTTTCAGATGAATCCTATATTTTCTTCGGGAGCTCCTTGGGAGCAACGACGATCCTGGATTGCTCCCGTTTTGTCAGCCGCAAGCCTGTCTGTCTTATACTCATTGCACCCAATGCGGTCTTCCGCGTCCCGCTGATCTGGAGAATGATCGTGCAATCGTTTTACCCACCCTTGTATGCCCTGATCAAACCCTCTGTAAAATGGTATCTCAGAACTTTCAGACTTGATCTTGAAAGCGATTATGAGCAGTATGAAAAATATTGCCGTGCGCTGGATGCCGGTGATCCGGCAAAATTAAAGCCGGCCGTTCTGGCGCTTGCGAAATATGAAATATGGGATATTCTGGGGCAAGTTCCCTACCCAACCCTGGTTATCGGTGCATCGAAAGATAAACTTCATGAGCCTGAAAATTTGAAGCGTATCGTTAAAATGCTGCCAAAAGCCAGTTATGTCGATTTGGAAACCAACAAAAAAACGCACAGCAGGGAAATGGTTGGGGAAATACGCCGGTTTTATCAAAATTGGGGAAAATCCGACATTGCCGGCTAGATATCAGGACGCTGTATTCAAACCCGATTGTATTATAAATAATTTCAACCGCCCGCTGTACAATCCGGATCCGAGTTTTGCATTCAGGAATCTGCAAATTTAATTTGCACGCCATTCAGTACTATCCTATATTTACACGCCGAATTACATGTTAGCGGGAGAAAAGCAAAATGCAGAAAAGAGTTCTGGTCCTTACCGGTGGCGGGGATTGTCCGGGCCTGAATGCCGTATTACGCGGCATAGTAAAACGCGCCTCTAAGGAGCGCGACTGGGAAGTGATCGGGAGCTATGAAGGATTCAACGGTATACTCAGAGAACCGATGGAATTGATTGCTCTGGACGAAAAAAAGGTTTCGGGGATTCATGTTAAAGGCGGAACAATTATTGGCACAACCAATAAAGGCGGACCTTTCGCGTGGCCGGTGAAAAATAACGATGGGAGCTGGACGACCGTTGATCGGTCGGATGAACTGATAAGAAAACTACAATATCAGAATATCGATGCGGTAATAAATATTGGCGGTGATGGTTCCCAATCGATTTCCCAGCGATTATATGAAAAAGGGTGCCGTATAATAGGTGTTCCAAAGACAATTGATAATGATTTGGCCGGCACCGATTTTACATTTGGCTTTCAGACGGCAGTCGAGATTGCGACCGATGCGGTGGACAAATTGGTTACGACGGCAGAGAGTCATAACCGGATATTTATCCTGGAAGTAATGGGCCGGGATGCCGGCTGGATCGCTCTGCACGCTGCAGTTGCCGGTGGCGCGGAAATATGCCTGATTCCGGAGATTCCTTATGATATCAGTAAAATTATAAACCGGATCGACAGCCGGATGCGCCTGGGAAGAGGATTCGCGATTATTGTTATTGCGGAAGGTGCCAAACCGAAAAATGGTGAGGTCGTAGCCCGGGCAAGCGATGAAATCGGATACAAGCATGTACATCTGGGTGGTGCCGGCTTGAGGCTGGCCCAGCAGTTGAAAAGTGCGGGTTGTGATGTGGATATCCGAACTACGATCCTGGGCCATCTGCAGCGTGGTGGTATCCCGAATGCCTATGATCGAGTACTGGCTACACAATTTGGCGTTAAGGCGTTTGAAATGGTGCTGGCGGAGGATTTTGGCAAAATGGTGTCCTATAAACATCCTGATATAGTTTCGGTCAAAATTGAAGATGCCATTTCTGTCTATAATGTTATCCGTCCGGATGACCAGTTGCTGCACACAGCCCGTGGCATCGGGATTTCCATGGGAGACTAGCTTGAGCAGGCCGGTTCAGAATAAGGAGCTGAATCGTATCTTCGAGGAGGTCCACCGAAAACATTTTGCCAGGCTTAATAGAAGGGTCGAAGCCAGATTTTATCCTTACCGTTCACTCAGGCACACGGTTGAGTGGAATACCCGGAGAATTTCAGCGCGGGTGAGTATGCATTTTAAACATGCACCCCGGCATATTCTTGAGATTCTGGCACTGATTCTGTTTTCAAAGGTCTACCGCCAGAAGGTTCAGAATCAGTTGAGAAAAATCTACCGCATTTACAGTCAGGATCTTCAGCGGAATTTACCGGTTTTGCCGGCCAGATCGCTCGAAAGATATCAACCTTACGGAAAATACCATAATCTCGAAAAAATATTTAAAGAATTGAATCATACCCATTTCAATGATCAAATATATGTGGCAAAAATCGGCTGGAGCATCAAAAAGAGTTACCGGCGGATAGGATTTTACGATACCAGACGAAAACTGCTGGTCATCAGTAACGTCTTTGATAATCACCGCGTGCCGGTAAAGGTCGTTGAATTCCTGGTATATCATGAGATGCTCCATGTAGTGATTCCCGAACAGGTGGGTAAAAGCCGTAGGATCTTGCATCCGCCTGAATTTCGACGCCTCGAGCGTGCATTTCCGGATTATTTTTCCATTAACCGATGGATCAAAGCTAATTTATCAAAACTCTGATTAGGCAGGGATATTGGTCGTATAGCGACTGGTCAGAGAATCGGCTGGAATTCCGTACTGGAGAATAGGTTTTATCTCATTCCTTGCAGTATTATGCAGCTTAGCGATTTATGATGTGAAAAATTAACTTGATACCAGGGAATTTATCATAATACGCAGCACACATTTCAGTTTGACAGATTACTGGCAGCCAGCATCTTTTTGATTGATTTAACTGGCTATTTTAAGTAACTTTACGGGCAAAAAAAACATGCTCAGAAGAAGTTTCGTAATCACTTTTTCAAGCCTTCTGGCTGGTTTTAGTCCAGTTTCCCGGAAGCTGGTGGCAAAGATATTACCCGCTGCCAATGCATATCGGCTGATCTCTACCTCATTTCAAATAGAAACGGAGATTTCCACCATTACAAAGTGGGATCAGGAATTTATTTCAGTGGAGGATTTCGCACAGCTGATGCATTTTGGCATATATACAAATGAAGAAAAACGTAAAAGTGTGCTTTATCTTGAGCGCACAAAGATAACCTTTGCTGCCGATAATACGTTCATAAAAGTGAATAGTCAGCTGGTACAGATTCCTTTGGAATGTATCTGGCAGGATGGGGAAGTGTATGTATCCCTTCGTTATTTTATACCGGTTATTTCCAAATACACACCGATATTTGCCACCCTTGACATGACCGGAAAAATTATCACTATCGAGCAGACCGATGTAAATATTACTGGCATCAGAATTGCAGAAAAGGAAAATGGTACGCTGCTTGAGATTCAGAGTACCTATCGATTTTCCGAAAAGGATATTGTTCTCGATATTCGCAACGGATATTTTCATATCGATATTTACGGCGGTAAAATAAATCCACAGAGTGTTTCAGCAGTAGCTGCCGGTGGGATAATCTCAGCGGTGCAGGGTTTCCAAATGGGCGAAACAGCCTCTCTGGCTTTTAAGCTGAAAGGTGATATTCTCTCGCGGGATCTTGTGTTCAATGAGAATTCATCCGATTTTTATGTCAATCTGCGCACGCGGGAAGTTTTAGGGGAAAATGCTGACCGGGAGCGTATCAGGGAGGAATTGGATGAGCAGAAGAAAAGATGGTTGATTAATACAATTGTCCTCGATGCCGGGCATGGCGGCAAGGATCCCGGCGCCATCGGTTATAATAAAATTCGCGAGAAAGATATAGTTCTGCCGATAATAAAAGAACTGGGTGGCATCATTGAGCAAAAAATGCCTGACATGAATGTCGTCTATACGCGCAAGAAAGATGTATTTATTCCATTATGGAAGCGAACCAAAATAGCCAATGATGCCGGTGCGAAATTATTTATCAGCGTACATTGCAACAGCAATAAAAGCAGACGTCCGAGTGGATTTGAAACATACTTTCTGAGCGCTGATAAAGATGAAAAAGCGAAGGACGTCGTACTGACCGAGAACTCGGCAATTGAATTTGAAGAATCAGGGGATCAGAAAAGATATGAAGGCTTGAGTTTTATCCTGGCAACGATGCTGCAGAGTGTCAATGTCAAGCATAGCCAGTTTTTAGCAACCCTGATTCAGGATTCCTTACAGTCCAAACTCGGTAAACTTGGTATGGAAAGTCGGGGTGTCAAACAAGGTCCGTTCTGGGTTCTGGTGGGTGCCACTATGCCGAATGTTTTAGTAGAAACAGGCTATATCTCGAACACCCATGAATCAAAACTCCTTGCCAATCAGACCACCCAGAGGAAAATTGCCGAGGGAATCTTTATGGGGATACAGAAGTATAAAGAGGAAATTGAAAAGGTAATCTGATAGAGCAGATGGATAATCCGATCGGTATATTTGACTCCGGTATTGGCGGTCTGACCGTTGTAAAGCAGTTGATCCGAATCCTGCCGTTTGAGAATCTGGTCTATTTTGGCGATACCGCACGTCTGCCATACGGGACAAAATCTGAAAAACTGATCAAACAATATGCCCTGGAGGATGCTGCTTTTCTGGAACAATTTGGCATTAAATTTCTGGTTGTGGCGTGTAATTCAGCATCGTCGGTAGCAGTCGATATGTTGCAGGCCTCGTTAAATATTCCGGTTACGGGTGTGATTGAACCGGGAGTAAGGGCGGCAATAAAAGCAACGAACAACCGACGGATAGGTGTGATCGGAACCACAGCAACGATACTGAGCGATGCATATCATCAGAAAATAAAGGAGCTGGATCCTGATTCGGAGGTGTATGGTCAACCCTGCCCGATTCTGGTACCGCTGGTCGAGGAAGGATGGCTTGACGAAGAAATAACCAGGCTTACCATTCGAAAATATTTGGCACCACTGATGGAAAATGATATTGATACATTAATTCTGGGATGTACTCATTTCCCGGTCATAGAGGAGATCATTCAAAACGAAATCGGCGGTCAGATAAAGTTGATCGACTCGGGGGAGGAAACCGCCCTGGTTGTCAGAGAAAGAATCAAAACGCTTGAGATCGGCCGTAATTCTCTGGAGCGGGGCGAAGTACAGTTCTATGTAAGTGATATTCCAAAAAAATTTGATGAGATCGGAACACGTTTTCTGGGACATCCGCTGGTCAATGCCAAGCGGGTAGACTTCGATAATTTTCTTATAAGCCGCGGTGGTGCAATTCACGCGCCACTTGAAACGGCATAGATAGGAGTAGAAATGCGATTAACATGGATTTTATTCTCGGCGGGTTTGCTGTGCACCAATCTGATCGGCGGAAATGCGACTTCCGGCTTTGAATTTTTGCGTATCGATTTGAATCCGCGTTCAAGTGCCATGGGAGGTGCCTTTCTGGCTATGCGCGGTGATCTGGCCGGTATATTACACAATCCGGCAGGCATGGCGTTCACCGAAGACCAGCAATTTACCTTCAATTATGTGAATTATCTGCTGGATATCGGCGGAGGGCAGGCCGGCTACACCCGTCGTCTGACTGATTTCGGACAAATCAGTGCGATAATTTCATATTTCGATTATGGTGATTTTGCCGAGACGAATGAATTCGCGAATGCGACAGGAAATACATTCAGCGCCAACGATATGATGTTTGCGCTCTCCTATTCGGATTATCTTGAAACCTATTTTTCATACGGTGTGAGCATCAAATATATTCATTCTAAAATAGACGTCTACACCGCGGGAGCTGTAGCTTTTGATTTCGGTCTGATATATGATGCTCCTTTCGAAGATGATTTGTATTTCGGCATTTCTTTATTAAATGTCGGTCAGGCAACCAGTGCATTTCTGGACACTAAAGAAAAGCTACCACTGAATCTGCGATTGGGAATAACAAAGAAGCTTGCCCATTTACCGCTTGAACTGAATCTGGCCTTAAACGATTTGAATGTGAAGGAGGAAAGTTTCGCTGACCGCCTGAGTAAATTCTCCATCGGAGGAGAATTTACCATTTCTAAGGTCATTCGACTCCGGCTGGGATACAATAATGAAGTACACCGTGGTCTGGATACGGGTACAGGAGCCGGATTCTCAGGGGTGTCCCTTGGATTCGGCATCTATTATGATCAATATCGCTTTGACTACGGATTTTCCTCCTTTGGTGATCTGGGTGCTACGCATCGCATAGGGATTTCCGGTACCCTCTGATCGACCGGAAGAATTCCGCCTGTTAGTCACCGGAACTTAACCCGGCTCTGTTTTTGATTATTTAGCGTATCAGTAAATATCATCATACATATTAACCTTGTATAAATTTATGTTCATCGATCATGCAAGAATAAAGGTAAAAGCGGGTCAGGGTGGAAGTGGCTGCTGCAGCTTCCGGCGTGAAAAATACGTACCCAAAGGGGGGCCCGATGGTGGAGATGGTGGAGGCGGAGGCAGCGTCATTCTGATCGCAGAGCGGAATGTCGGTACGCTTATCGATTTCAAATATAGGCCGCAATTTAATGCAAAACGCGGCCAGCATGGCATGGGTTCCCGCAAAAACGGCAAAACCGCAAAGAATCTTGAGATAAAAGTACCTTTAGGTACAATTGTGAAAGATGCGGAAACCGGCGGATTACTGGCGGATCTCGTTCATGAAGGCGATATGTTCATTGCTGCAAGGGGCGGTCGTGGCGGACGGGGAAATGCCTGGTTCGCTACAGCCACCAATCAATCTCCACGTGATTGGGAAGTAGGAGAGCAGGGTGAGGAGCGTTTGCTTGAACTCGAGTTGAAACTGATTGCCGATGTGGGCCTGGTAGGCTTCCCGAATGCCGGTAAATCCACCCTGCTGGCAAGAATCTCAAAGGCGAGACCCAAAATAGCCGACTATCCGTTTACGACCCTGGAGCCAAATCTTGGTATTGTACATTACCGCGAATATCAAAGTTTTGTGGTAGCCGACATTCCGGGATTAATAGAGGGATCCCACGAGGGAAAAGGTCTGGGATTACAGTTCCTGCGTCATATTGAGCGCACACAGGTGCTTGCCTTTCTGATCGAGAGTATCGATGAAACGCCCGAAATTTCTTTCAAAACACTCCATCATGAATTGGCTTCCTTCAGCCAGAAATTGATTGAAAAACCATTTCTTATTCTTATTTCCAAGAGCGATTTAAATGAACCGGAGCTGAGCAACCAAAATTTTCCCGCGAATATTGATGTAATTCCTTTTTCCTCGGTAACAGGTCAGAATATTCCACTGGTGATAGATGCCCTTTACCGTTTGTTGCAGAGTGTCCCCACGTATGAACCGAACTGATTCTAATGAAATCAAAGCACTGCTCGGACTGATCAGCATAAAGGGCTTAGGATCAGGCAGAATTCGAACACTGATTAATATCTTCGGTTCTGCCAGCGCAGTCTGGGATGCAAGTCTGCAGCGTCTGCAGTCTGCACCGTATATAGACCGTGAAATAGCCAGTCGGATAAAAAAGGCTTCTGTGGACAAATTTATACAGAATCAGTCAGCCCTGATTGATCAGCACGGGGTCAAGCTCATCCCTTTCTGGGACGGATCATATCCGCAGCAGCTGAAAAAAATTTATGATCCACCTGTGCTCCTCTTCTTCCGAGGTGATCCGGATGTGCTGCATACGAATCTCTTAGCAATCGTTGGCACCAGGACGCCATCCTTATACGGAAAAAACATAACCGAAAAGCTCACCAGAGAGCTTGTCAGACAAGGATTCAATATTGTAAGCGGTCTGGCCAATGGGGTGGATACAATCACCCATCAGACAGTGCTGCGTGAAGCTGGTAAAACAGTGGCTGTAATGGGTTCAGGCCTGGACTGGATTTATCCGGCTGCCAATCGTCGCCTGGCTGCAGAAATTGCAGGATCTGGTGTACTTTTATCCGAATATCCCATGGGAACACACCCCGATCCTGCGAATTTTCCCAGAAGAAACCGAATTGTCAGTGGTTTAAGCAAGGGGGTGCTTGTTACGGAAGCGGGTATCGGCAGCGGTGCACTTATTACCGCCTATCAGGCACTGGAACAGAATCGGGAAGTATTCGCCGTACCCGGATCAATATTTTCAAGTCTTAGCTGCGGGGTGCACACCCTGATCCAGGAGGGTGCTAAACTGGTGCAATCCATTGATGATATTATGGGGGAACTGGATACGAACTATACCGGAACGGCCGCCGATCCGGTGGAAAAGTTAGAACTTGGGGATAAGGAAAAGGAAATTTACACACTGCTTACGAATGATCCCATGCATATTGATACCATCGTTCAAAAAAGCCACAGAACAGCGTCCGAGTCTCTGGCCACGCTGCTTGCGCTTGAAATCAAGGGGTTGGTGAGGCAGATGTCCGGCAAGATGTTTATCCGAGCCTAGTCATTACCGTGAGATCCATACAAGAGGGTAATGTGTCGCAAACTAAGAATAAGCACCAGTATGGATGGTATCAGAATGAACGGTGATACATGCGAACCCAGGTTGAACCAGTCAGTTTCGTCAGCAAAATTATGCCAAATGAGGGATAATAAATTATTGATCCCGTGAACGATGATCGGTGGAATTATTGATCCTGTGCGCCAGGCCAGGAAACCGATGATCACGCCCATGATAAAGATCTGGATCATCCAGTATATATTGAGATGGGTAATCGTCCAGGTAAAACTGGCTATCATGACCGCGCGGGTAATATCTCCCTTCATCTCAAGTGTCACTTGAAAAAATCCACGGAAAATCATTTCTTCTGCAATTGAAGCAATTATAACCGCTCCCAAAATGAGTAAAACCCAGTCCATGGCGGTCTCTGCCTGAAGACCGACGATTATGCTTTCCATTAATTCCGGGGGCATGGGAAGAAATATCTGCACGATACGGTCGATCTCATCCCCGACCACTGCGACTGAAAATCCAATCAGAATACTGAATAGAACAATCTCCATCGATACAGGCCGCAGGCGGAAGAGGCGGACCATATCATAACGCCGTATTTTTGAGTAAATGAGCGGCACTAATAACAGGGGTATGCTTCCGATAACGAGTATGGCTTTGGAGCTTTTTGCCAGTGATTCGGGATTGAGAAATAAGAATATCACCAGAAATCCGCCAATCAGCACCGCACCAAATGTCAGTAAAATGAGCAAAAGAGCCTCAAGAGGTTCTGGAAATTGCTTTAGATTCATATGGATTTTGTCCTATTTATGCATGTTGGGTAAGATGATACAGGATGATGCCAACCGACATAGCGAGGTTCAGAGATTCTGCAGGGCCATATTTTTCTATAGTTAACTGAGTATCTGCAACAGAAATCGCCGATTCTGACAGACCCGAAGCTTCCTGGCCGAATAGTATGACCGATTTTTCGGAGGGAAGCCAGGAATTTAATCTTAATCCACCAAGGGGTTTTGTTGCGATAAACCGGTATCCGGAGGATTTCAGGCTCCGGTGCAGCACATTGAGATCAACATCTTCATGGATGCTTGCTTCAAATGTGGCTCCGGCAGAAGCGCGTACGGTTTTTGGATTATAGGGATCCACCGATCCCGGGCTCAATAAAATATTTTCGACACCAAACCAAAGGGCTGTCCGGATTATGGTACCCAGATTCCCTGGATCTGAGATTTCCTCCAGATATAACATCACCGGATCAGATATTTGATTCAAAACCGGTTTATCATATTTCCGGATTGGCATGGTGAACAGAATGCCCTGGGGGGTTATTTCACTGCTCAATTTCCGCATTTCCTGGGTGGTGACTTGATATACGGGTATATCAGCAATTTTCAGTGAGTCAAAAAGACCAGCGCTGAAACTGGAGGCTAAAAATTCATCACTGATAACCACCTCTCCGATTTTCTCTGCATGACTAGCAACAGCAGTCTCAAAAAGGCGCCACCCTTCACAAAGATAATATCCGTATTGTCTCCGATATTTGCGTTGCTGCAGTTTTCTGATATACTTCAGACGGTTCCGGGATATTGTTACAAGATCCGCCATTGCAATTATTTTTTAAAAAAATTTAATAGAAAGTTTTCTATCTCAGAAAATGGAACAAGTTGCTGTGTACTATTCTGCATATCCTTCACTGAAAACTCATTATCTTTCAGCTCGTTATCACCAAGAATAAGAACTACTTTCGCACTTTGCCGGTTGGCATCTCTGAGTTGAGCCTTCATGCTCCGTCCAAAATAATCACGATCGGTCCGCAAACCCAGAGCGCGGATTTTCTGCGTCCATTTAACACTTGTCCGGAACGCCTGCGGTCCGAGGGCGCAAAGATATACATCTAAATCATCTTTCTGCATTGATTGACCATGTTCCGCATCGATGACCATTAACAGTCTCTCGATGCCGGCTGCAAAACCGACCGCAGGTGTATCCGTTCCGCCCAGCTGCTTTGCCAGCAGGTCATACCTGCCGCCTCCACAAAGCGCATCCTGCGCTCCCAGGCGGGCACTGGTAATCTCAAATACCGTGTGGGTATAATAATCAAGTCCCCGGACCAGGTATGGATTCAGGGTATGCGGTATATCATTTTCAGCCAAAATTCGTTTGACCGTGGTAAAATGCTTTTCAGCTGCACTGGTCAGTGAATCGATCAGCTGCGGAGCATCTGCATTGAGCCTGCGGCAGGATTCCACCTTGCAATCGAGTATGCGCAGCGGATTTGTTCTATACCTGTTTTGGCAGTCCTGACAGTATTGAGCAAGAAGTGGTTTGATATACTTCTGCAGTAATACCCGATAATTTGCTCTGGATTCAGGATCCCCCACACTATTAACGATCAAATCGAGGCTCTTAAGACCAAGTTTCTTGTAGATCTGCATGGCCAGCATAATAATTTCGGCATCAAGTTCGGGGGCTCCGGATCCGAGTACTTCAGCGCCGAACTGGTGAAACTGGCGCAGACGACCGGCCTGGGGATTTTCCTGTCTGAATAGAGGTGCGATATAATATAATTTGGTCAGAGGGGTCAGGCTGCCCAGATTATTCTCTAAAAATGCACGTACTATGGGAGCCGTCATTTCCGGTTTTAGCGTGAGACTCTTTTTTCCGCGATCCAAAAAGGTATACATTTCTTTCCCCACGATATCAGTCGACTCACCGATTCCGCGGGCAAAAAGTTCTGTTTGTTCAAAAACCGGTGTACGGCATTCTCTATAATTGAAAACAGCCATCTCGGCCCGAATCGTATTCTCGACATACTGCCATTTTCCTACTTCTTCAGGCAAAATATCCTGAGTGCCTTTTATACGGCGGAATTGCATGTGTATGATTTACTCCTGATAAATAAAGGAATTTAATCAATTTAGGTAGAGAAAAAAATTATTTGTGTGCTTCCAAATTAAAATGAAGGTTATAACTTTGACTTCGCTCAAGTTGCAGGTCTTTTTGATAAGATCGGGCATTATCATGTAATAAGCGAAGTTGGTGCATGCCATGTTGCAGATATACTGAATCCATGGGGGTTTTACCAAGATATCGGTCATAATCAAATACCATAGCACCTGACGGATTGGATGTGATTGTCAGTTTGGATCGGCTTTCGGGATCAGGCACTACTGCGTTCACGCTTATTCTCTGGGCCGGAGACAGGCTTACATTTGTTTCATATATACCCTCGCCGGCAGCACCCAATACTGAAATGACATATTGTCCCGGGGTCAGATTTGATATACTCAATGATTTATGCTTTATAATGCCTCTGCTGTTCTGATTAATCAGCAGCCGGCTATTGGTCAGATTTGTTGTGACATCGATTCTACCGAACCGTTCATTAATCAAGAACCGCCACATCTGGTAGCTACCAAAGACAGTTAGCATGGCGAGCAGGACCACAAAACTGAAAAAGGTTTTGGAGTGCGTCTCAAATGCCACTGGCGGATTGAACTGTGTGGATGTTTGACTGCGGGTTTCCCGCTTAAACCGGAATAAAAATTGGGAAATAATCTCCTTGCGGTGCATTTGTTTCTGCCACGGAATAAACCGGCTGAGGTCACGGATTAATTCAGAGGCATTCTGGTAACGTTTTCCAATATCCCGGTGCATTGCTTTGCGAATAATCTTTACCAGTCCGTGTGGCAGTTCGTGGTTGAATCGACGGGGTGAAGGATATTTCCCCTTTATGATTTTCATCAGAATTTCTGTATTTGTATCCCCCGGAAACGGTTTTGTTCCGGTCACCATTTCATAGAGCAGGACACCGAGGGAATAAATATCAGTTTGTTTCCCGAGCGGATCCCCGTTAGCTTGTTCGGGTGACATATAAGAGGGCGTACCGACAATCATACCGGTAACCGTAAGCTTTGAAGGTTTTTCATCCTTGGCTACGCCAAAATCAATCAGTTTAACGTCACCCTGATTGGCAATCAGCACATTACTCGGCTTGATATCACGATGAATAATATTTTTACGGTGGGTATGTTCAAGTCCGCGGGCGACATCTTGAATGATCAGCGCGGCCACGAAAGCGGGCAGGGGTGCCGCATAATCTATAATTGTGCGTAGATCTTCGCCCTCGACATACTCCATCACCAGATAATAGGAGCGCCCTTCATATAAAAAATCGTATATCGCCAATACATTTTCCTGTGCAAAAGAGGCCGAAACCAGCGCCTCCTTTTTAAAACGGGCAATGATCTCACGGTTTGGATCCTTAAGCTTTTTAATCACCACGTTTCGATTCAATGAAGGCTGGGTGGCTTTGTATATAATTGCCATTCCACCTTCGCCGATTTTTTCAAGAATCCTGAAACTACCAACTTGTTCGTCTTCCAAATCCGACCTTCGAAAATTTTATGCTGTAGAGATATCTGTCTGAGTACATATTCGACGTTAATGACATAGGATTTAATTCTGGGGGTGAAAATTATCTATGTCCCGGGATCTGAAAAATTAAAATTATTACGCTTAGATTGCAAATTCCATGACAATATCGGTTTATAAGCGAGCTTATTCCGATCCTGTCATTCTTTTATTGATTAATAATCCAGTCAGTTTTTCTTTCCACAATATCTAGGTCAACACGGACAGATATGGCCACAACGATTCAAAGTTTGTTGTTTTTTAATATTTGGGTGTTTGAATTTTGAAACTGGAAACGAATATCAGAATTGACTGGGTTATCGAAGGAACTGATGTTATTAGTTGATCTTCAATCCAACACTTCCGAACCGCGTTGTATACCTGATCTAATCTAATTCAAAAAAGTAATTTTCTTCTTCCTGAATCAGTTCATAGGCCTGCTCTGCGGATTTACATTTCTGCAGCTGATTCCGTAATTCTTCATTACTCATGAGGCGTGAAATACGACTGAGTAATTTGATATGAAGACCGGGATTATGTTCAGGACCGACCAATAGGAATACAATTTTAACCGGCTTCTTATCAATCGCCTGAAAATCGATACCTCCCGGATGAACACCAAGAGATACGGCGAATTCAGGGCTATCTTTATGTTTACAATGCGGGATGGCGATTCCGTTGCCGACACCCGTAGTCATGAGTTTTTCTCGCTCAAGTACAGCGTCAAAAACAGGTCTTTTGGAAGCAATAATATTCATTCCGGAGAGCGTATCAATCAATTGTTCTATCGTGCTGTCACGATCTTTCCCAATCAGTGGAATCTTAATATACTCTTGTTTCAAAACGTCTGTCAAACGCATGCAGAACTCCCTGAATTTGTGCTAAATATATATAAAAATTGTAATATTAAAAAATCTTTTTTCGTCTGCCAAATGCCGATTTGATGGTACCTGACGGTTCAATTGGAATTGACATAAAAATATGTGATATGTAAATTGCCTCAACCGGAGGGTCAAACCATGCATTTGAAAGACTACCTGCCAGAATCCCATATCCTGCATAATTTACAAGGCAAACAAAAGATTGAAATCATTGAGGAATTGCTCGACCTGATGTTAAAACTCAGACTGATAAATGATTATGAACTGGCCCTGAACGATATTCTGTCAAGGGAAGGTTATCTCAGTACCGGTCTAGAAAATGGCCTGGCGATACCCCATGCAAAAACAAAGAGTACCGATAAACTGGCGATGGTGTTCGGTCTCAAACAGAGTGGTGTGGAATTTGAAACCCTTGACGGGAAACCTGCTCACTTGATATTTTTAGTTCTGTCACCGGTCGACACATCCGGTCCCCATATACAGGCACTCGCGCTTATTTCAAGAAACCTGAAAGAGGTGGCAAACCGTGAAAAAATAAAAAAAGCCAAATCTGCCGCCGAAATAGCTGATGTTTTCGCCAAATTCAAGTAACAGCCGCATGAACCCCCACCCAGCTTTATTTGACCAGATTCGTGCCCGTGTTGAACGTGAAATGCTTGATCTGCCTGATCCTGATAGAATCCCGCTGTTTTATGAGCCGATTTATTTTATTAACCGTTTGAAAGGGAAAAAGATACGTCCATTGCTCACTGTATTATCGGGACTTGCAGTTGGGGGCACCATAGAACGTGTTCTGAAGCCAGCTACGGCGATAGAGCTGTTACATAATTTCTCGCTCGTGCATGATGATATTATGGATAACGACGATACCCGCCGGGGACAGCCGACAGTTCATGTAAAGTGGGATCTGGGTACTGCAATTCTCGCCGGAGATGGTTTATTGGGTTTGGCGTACCGGAAGCTTTTACAGTCCCCTGGTGAGTTTATTGAACGGATAGCGAAACTGTTTACCGATGCCATGCTTGAAATTTGTGAAGGGCAGGCACTGGATAAAACCTATGAATCTGCAGCAACGATATCTGAGGATAAGTATCTGGAGATGATTGGGAAAAAGACCGCCTGCCTGATCAGTCTGGCCTGCGAAATAGGTGCGATCGTAGGAGGCGGTGAAGAGAAGGACATTCAAAACCTTGCTTCCTTCGGATATAAAATCGGGATGGGATTCCAGATTCAGGATGACCTGCTTGATATTTTTGCCGATGAACAAACCCTTGGCAAGCGGGTTGGAAGTGATATGGCCATGAATAAAAAGACCATTGTGTCGATCAGATTGAAAGCAATCGCACCTGAATTTGATTTCAGGAATGCAGGAATGAAAGAACTAAGGGAGATACTGCATGAAGAAGGTATCGTGACTCAGATCCAGCTTATGGCAGAAAAATACTTCAGCGAAGCCGAAACGTATCTGAGCCGGTTAAATCAAAATAACTATACCGGGTATCTAAAAGATCTGGCAGTCTATCTCCTCAAACGTGATAAATGATCCGATCAGTAATCTTCATATCCGGACTCCTCTGTCTTGCGGCATGCAGTCCATCGATCCGCTATGGCTCTAAAAATCCAGAGCATGAAAGTCGGGCGACCAATCAAACTTCGGATAAGCTTGACCGTTTTATACAGGAATGGATCGGTGCGCCATACATGCTGGGTGGCGTAGGAAAGGATGGGATTGATTGCTCTGGCTTTACGCATCTTTTATATGAATCTGTGTATCGGATATCGTTGCCCCGCCAGGCAGAGGATCAGTTTAAGCAGGGGTATACGATACAGGAATCTGCATTGCGTCCGGGTGACCTCGTATTTTTCAAAAATATCAGGAGAACGGGCATAGATCATGTTGGGGTATATGTGGGCGAAAAGCGGTTCGTCCATGCGTCGACATCTGCAGGAGTTACCATTTCCGGACTTGATGAGGAGTATTATCGCAAACGATTTGTCGGAGCGAGGCGCTACCGGTGAACCCTGAAGCCTGCGTACCAAAGTTAAAATTTCCGATGATTTCCAGTTCCCGGAATATAAATTCCGAAAATATCCAGTGTTCAATTTTCAAAATTAATAATTACGTATTTTCATCATTGATCAATCGGTTGATCACGGTATAGGATTTGATGTTTGAGTTCTTGAATTTTTGAATTTGTTCGATCTTAACGCAAATAGGAAATATTGGAAGCCGTATACGAAGCTTTGAACATTTTTTTTATTGTCTTTCATTCATGTCTGATCATTTTTATTCTGTTTGGTTGGATCTGGAAAATTACCCGCCGGGCAAACCTGATCTCACTTCTCCTGACGGCATTTTCCTGGATCGTTCTCGGAATCTGGTATGGCATTGGATATTGCCCCTGCACGGATTGGCACTGGCAAATACGCCGGAAGCTCGGTTATTTTGACATGCCTTATTCCTATATTAAATTTCTGATTGATACAATTACCGGTCTTGACGCTGATGCACGGCTGGTCAATATCATGACCGCTGCTCTGTTTTCTTTGGCACTGATATGTTCGGTATGGGTCAATTTTAGAGATTACCGGATAAAAGCAGGAACTAGTTTTTGAAAATTATGTCTAATTGCATAAATTACAGAACTGATACTGCTCATAATATGGCTTTCCAATGATACCGGACCAATCGGAAGAAACTCAGAATCCCTATGATTAAAACCGACTGCCGCATCATCCTGAGTGTTATGGACTCATTATCGCAACGCCGTTGGACTGCGGCAGGATAATGAATGATAAATGCGGATTTTTCAGGAGTCTCTATTGTAAATACAATTTGGTTTGATGAGCTGAATGAGGTAATTTTGACTTTTCATGAGCATTATTGGGTGAAATCCCATACCGGAAAACAATCATTATCATAGAAGAAGATTATGCCATAATTTGTATCAGCGGAATATGCATTTAGAATGTGCTGTTCGGCGCTTATAATTCTGCCGGTGGATGATATAAATACAAAAAAGGACAAGCTATTTGCGCGAAAAACTCCAGAAAATCCGTATGATCCTGTTTGATGTGGATGGTGTACTGTGCAGTGGAGATATCAGCTATCTCGATAATGGTGCCGAAATTAAAACGTTCGATGTGCAGGATGGTATGGGGATAACGCTTGCCCGTCTGGCAGGGCTTAAGACAGGTATTATCACCGGTCGTGAATCCAGCGCTATAAAACGTCGCGCCAGGGAACTCAGGATAGATTATCTTGCGCAGGGCAGTTTCTATAAAATCGATCCCTATTTGAACATTCTCACCAAATCAAAATTTAAGGATGAGGAGGTCTGTTATATCGGGGATGATGTGCTTGATCTTCCGATCCTAGAACGCGCGGGCTTCAGCGTTGCCGTGGCAAACGCACGGGATGAAGTAAAAGCTGTATCGGATTACGTCACGGTAGCTCACGGAGGACGAGGTGCAGTCCGCGAGGTAATAGATCTTATTCTGAAACGTCAGCGTAAATTCGACGTATTAATATCATCACTCATGGATAGAAAAGAGCAATGAAACATCTGATATATTTATTTTCCTTTTTTATAATCGCCATGGCGCATGCTCAGATGACCATCGCCATCACAGAATTTAAAAATCAGTCCGGTGAATTTCATCTGGATTCATGGGAGAAATCGATTGAATCATCTCTCAAAACAATATTATCTGGATCAGAGCAATTGATCGTTGTCGAACGGGAAAATCTTGGTGCTGTTTTAAAGGAACAATCCCTGGGACAAACCGGTGTTATTGATCCTGCTACGGCGCAGGAAATAGGCGGTCTGCTTGGCGCCCGATATGTAATTACCGGTACCATTATTAAAAATGATGAACAGATAATTATAAGCGCGCACATCATACAGGTCTCCAGCGGGCAATTACGCAGTGAACAGGTCAGTGCACCCGATGACAAACACTTCAGTGAAATGATGCAATTGCTGTCCAATAATATTCTTTTCAATCTTGTCGGACTACACGAATACCGCCAGGAATTAAAATTGAAACCATACCCGACCGGATATTTCCTCGGGGCATCGGTCTTGTTTGCTGCTGGTACTGTGATCGTCAACAATGCCTACCATAAAGATCTGGATGCTTACGGGGCGGCAGAGAATCTGGATGATTTTGATGACCGCTATGACTCCGCCAACCAATTATTCAAGATGAGAAATGCTCTGGCTGTTCTTACCGGCGTGGGAATTTGTGGAACATTGTATTGCTGGATTCAGAACCAATCTGCCGGGGCAATTACTGCCGGCGAGAAGCCGGCGGGTGTGATGATAATCCCGGGTGTTTACAGCGATCTGAGGAATGTATATGCGGGCGTTACGCTGCGCTTCTAAGTTATTGTTCCTGCTTGCGGGTCTTATGGCATGCAAGGATATCCCCCGGGATAATCCTCTCGATCCAAAAAATCCGGAAAGCGTACGTGAGCAAACTGTTCTGGCTGAAGCTTTTGTTAACACCAACTCTGTTCTAGCCGACAGTGTTTTGTATAATCAGAATATGCTGACGGCGTTATATCGTCTGCAGTCCAAATACGGATCGCGCATGGTTTTATCAGTCCACCACCGTAATTTATCGGGATATCAGGATTCCTTGGCTATTTTTGAAAGTGAGGATCTTTATCAGCGCTATATTCAGGGTACAAACGATGCCGTCAAAGGGGTGCCCGATGTCTTTATCAATGGTCTTGCAGCAAGAATTCAGGGCGCCTCGACCTCCGAGAATGCCGAATACCGTGTCGATACGGCCCTACAATCATTTCTGATCGAAAATGGTTTTTTCACTATTGAACCCACAATTACGCTATCCAATGGTGTTCTGCGGTGTAATACCACCTTCGCACGGCTTGGCTCATCGGTTGCCAAAGATATTCTGCTGAAGATGTTTGTACTGCAGGATATGGATACCCAATGGGCACGCAGGGCGGTACGCGGAATAAGCCGCTCAAATCTGATTCAGAACATTCAGCCGGGAGAACGGAAAAATATACAATTCGATGCAGTCAGCGGACTAAGCAATCAGCCGATACGTGTGATAATTGCGGTTGTTTCAGAAGATGAATACACCGTTTACCAGGTAAAAGAGGTTAGACTATGAAGCGATTCATATGTTGTTTTATGATTGTTTTGATCGTCGTCCTGGGATGCGGCTGTGATGTGGAGGATCTGCTCAAAAGAGACAATTCTTCGGATCCACCGAATGTCGGGAATATTCTGACCAGTGCGGCCGGATTTGTCGTGCAGCCCCTTGATACTGTGAATTTCTGGATTGAGGCCGATGATCCGACGGGCGGGAGTCTTACATATCAGTGGCGGATCAATGCCGGTGAAATTATCGGGTCGAGCAGTACCAATGAGCTGCGCTGGCGTGCACCGATAAAGGGCGGAAATTATACACTCTCGGTGGATGTTTCAAATAAAGCTGAAACGGTCACCCGGTCAGAGGTGGTAAAAGTTCCGTCTGTCACAGAGCCAAAGGTTGAAATACTTGCGCCGCTGAATATGGCATTTCTGGTGCAACATACAAACGTGATCGTGAAAGCTACCGCCAGACACGAAAACAATATTCAGGAAGTCCAGATGTGGCTCGATGAACAGTATCTTCCGCTGACTCCTGAGCTTGATGGGGATATATATTTATTCGACTGGAAAATTCAGGCCAATCCGGGAGCACATGTGCTGGTTATAAAGGCAATCGCTCAGCTAACCGGGGTTGTGGGATCCGATAGCGTTACTCTTTATATCGAAGGCATAGTCGCAGGTAAAAACTAATGCATCGCATGAACGATACCATTGAAGTTGCCAAACGTGTAATCCGAATGGAAGCCGAAGCTGTTGCGGATCTTGAAAATCGTATAAATGGTGACTTTGTCCGTGCCGTTGACCTCATATTCCATGCAAAAGGGCGGGTGATAGTGACCGGTTTGGGCAAATCAGGCGCTATTGGCCGAAAAATTTCAGCAACCCTCACCTCTACCGGAACTACCGCCTATTTTTTACATGCCGCAGAAGGGGCACATGGTGATATAGGGATGGTGCACCGTGACGATGTCGTTATTTGTATTTCCAAAAGCGGGGAAACTGAAGAGTTATATCATCTGCTTCCGGTATTTAAAAAACTGCAGATTCCAATTGTGGCGCTCACCGGCGGGATGAATTCTACCCTGGCGAGAAATTCTGATATCGTTCTTAATACCGCTGTAAAAGAGGAGGCCTGTCCGCATGATCTGGCCCCTACGACGAGCACAACCGCAGCTCTGGCTCTGGGTGACGCGCTTGCCATTGCTTTACTTAAACGACGTAATTTCTCCAAAAGTGATTTTGCATTTTTGCATCCCGGTGGCAACCTGGGAAAAAGACTCTTGATTACGGTTGATGATCTGATGGAGAAAGGAGAAAGTTTGCCGTATTGCTACCCGGATGATGAGATGAAAAAGGTTACCATCGAAATGGCACATAAACGGGGAATATGTCCGATAGTTAATGAACAATTTAAGATCATCGGCGTTATTACCACCGGTGATTTGAACCGTCTGCTGGAGCAGACCGAATCGTTTTTTCACATAAAAGCGAAAGAAGTGATGACGAAAAATCCAAAGGTGATCACGTCGGGTACACTCGCAGCCGAAGCGCTGGCAAAAATGGAGGAGTATCGGGTGATTGCGTTGCCGGTAGCGGATGCAGCGCAAAAGCTGACCGGTGTAGTTCATTTACATGATATTCTTCAGGCAGGAATTACAATATGAAAATGTTCTTTATAGGTTTTTTTGCGATGATACTGATTGCCGCCTTCCACGGATGTACCAGCTTCGATGAGGATACAACTGAAACGGGTGAGCAGATCGATTATCCGGATCAGGAAAGCTGGCAAACCGAAATGTTTTTCACGCGGGAAGGCAAACGCCGGGCAGTTCTAAAAGCCGGTTACGTGGCCAAATACAGCAAAAAGAGATATACCCTGCTTAAAGAGGGGGTGCGGGTTGATTTTTATGATCGTGAGGGTATTGCGAAATCAGTGCTTACTTCTGAGGAAGGGAAGGTTTTCGATGACCAGGAAGATATGATCGCCACAGGAAATGTCGTGGTTGTTTCGAAAAATGGGACAGTACTCAATACGGAAGAATTGATCTGGAAAAATAATGAAGAGCGGATCATTTCCAATGTACCGGTTAAAATCACCACCGAGACCGACACACTGTATGGAGATTCTTTCAGTTCAGATCCTGACCTGATCAGTTATGAAATCACAAACGCCCGTGGTACTTCTGAAAAAACCATTTCAGTTGATGAATAAATCCTCGTATACCATCCTGCTTTTATCGGTTTTAATTGTAATCGTCCCAGCCTCTGACGGTCAGCTGGAACTGATACATGCTGATCGTTCAATCGGAAAAATAGTGGATGGCAAGAGGGTCCGGATTTTAACCGGTAATGTCCTTGCCCGGCAGGATACCCTGACCATGGCATGTGAACAGGCAGTATTCTATGAAGAGCAGGATCGGATTGATTTTATCGGAAAAGTTCGCCTGAATGATGGGCATCGGGTATTAAGGGCAAGAAAGATCCGTTATTTCACAGAAACCCGGCTGGCTGAATGCACCGGTAATGTTAGAATAAGCGGTAAAACAGATTCTCTATATGCCGAGAAATTCATCTATCATTTCCGGGAGAAAATTGCGGAAGGGCATAATAATGTGTTCGTTTGGGATAAACTTAACCGTACCCGTCTCTGGGGTGATTATGGGAATCACAATTCTGCGCAAAAATATACTCTTGTAAAAAAGAACGCCCGCTTTGAGCATACGGAGACTGATGAGGGGGATACGCTGATCATAACTTCGAGCGTGATGGAATACTTCGGTCTCGAACCCCGCCGGGCCATTGCTATCAAAAATGTCAACATCCGGCAAGGTGAATTGCGTGCGCAATGCGATTCTGCTGTTTACAGCATCAGTGAGGAGCAGGTACATCTGCGGATAACCCCTGTTGCCTGGCAGGACCAAAGTGAAATGAAAGGTGCCATGATCGATCTCATGATGGATAGCCTGGAAGTAAAAGATATTCTGATCCAAGAGGCTGCGGAACTTAAATCGCTGGGCGATTCCGTCACCATGAAATATAATTATTTACGCGGGAAGAGTATTCATGTAGAATTGGCGAATCGCAAACCGATACGTATAACGGCCCGCAACAATGCCTCAAGCATCTACATCCTCAATGATCAGGGTGTAAATCAGGGCACTAATTCAGCCAGTTCTGACAGCATAGTGATATTTTTTACTGAAGGAGAGATGGACAGTATCTCAATCATCGGAGGCAGCGAGGGTATTTTTTATCCGGCCGATTACCAAGGGGAGATTAAGGGTGAATACTGAACTGCATGTGCTGAAGGCGATAAATCTGCAGAAAATTTTTGGCAAACGTACGGTGGTAAAAAATGTCTCTGTTTTTGTTGAACAGGGCGAAATTGTTGGACTTTTGGGGCCCAATGGTGCCGGAAAAACAACCACTTTTTATATGATTACCGGAATGATCAAGCCCAACGCCGGAAAGATCGAGATCGATGATGAGGATATCACCGGGGTGGCTATGTACAGGCGAGCCCGGCGAGGGGTGTCATATCTGCCGCAGGAGGCATCTATCTTCCGGAAGTTATCTGTCGAAGATAATCTGCTGGCGATAATGCAGACTATTGGTGTGCCGCGCAAAGAACGTCAACCACGCTGTCAGAAATTACTTTCCGAACTCAATATCGCGCATCTCGCCAAAAGCAAAGGATATAATCTTTCCGGCGGTGAACGCAGGCGCACGGAAATCGCACGTACGCTTGTTACCGAACCCCGTTTTATTTTGCTGGATGAGCCTTTTGCCGGGGTTGATCCGATAGCTGTTGAAGATATTCAAAATATAGTGCACAGCCTTAAGGACAGGGGGATTGGTGTTTTGATTACCGACCATAATGTGCATGAAACGCTTTCCATTACGGATCGCGCCTATCTGCTATTTGAGGGGAAAATACTGAAAGAGGGTACCGCGGATTTTCTGGCTAACGATCCGGAAGCAAAAAAACTCTATCTTGGAGAAAAGTTCCGCCTGGATCGCTGAAAGAGACCGAAGCGTGTATTGCTAAAAAAAAAAAAAAGTAGTAACTTTGTTGATATATCTGTATTTGCTGAATATATGCGCTTCCGCAGAATCGTGTCTTGAACAATAGGATAATTTATGAAGCGAATTTTGATCATATGTACCGATAATGCCGCCAACAGCCAAATGGCTGAATCATTCCTGAGACGTATCACATTCAATCGGGTGGAAGTATTCAGCGCCGGTATCAGACCAAAAAACATACATCCTATGACCATGCAGGTAATGAAAGAACTCGGTATAGATCTTAATTCTCACCGGTCAAAATCGGTCAATGAATTCTATCATGACCGGTTTGACTTTGTAATTACCCTCCACGACGACGCCCGCGAAAAATGTCCCAGTTTTCAGGGCAGCCATACCAAAATACACAAGAGTATTGAAGATCCGGTAAAAGTCAGAGGCAGTGAAAACGATAAACTCGAAGTTTTCCGCCGGGTTCGGGACCAGATCAAAGATTGGCTGACCGAATTTGTAGAACGATACCAATTAAGTAAATAATCAGATCCCTAAAAGCTGTTAATTTTGCTGCTACTTTACCAAGCGACCTTACAGCTGACTGCGCGATAGAGGAGACAGTTTGATGCATGAAGTGAGAAAAAAGTTTATCTTCTTTATGATATTTTTGTTCGTAATCGGAATTTGGGATCAGCTTCTGGCCAGCAGCGGGGAAAATGGAAGTCATCTTGGCGAAGAACTTCCTTTATGGACTGTAATTCCGTTCATCGGCATACTGCTTTCGATTGCCATTTTTCCGCTGGTAGCCTCACATTTCTGGCATCATCATTATTCCAAGGTTTCGGCTGCATGGGCCCTTATTTTTGCAATACCCTTCCTGTTCGTTTACCAGGGACAGGCGATGTACGAGATTTTACATATATATTTTCTCGATTACATTCCATTTATCATCCTGTTATGGGGCCTATTTACCATTGCCGGCGGCATTTATGTCAAAGGATCTCTAAGTGGTACACCTGCGGTAAATACCATCATGATTCTTATAGGTACCGTACTCGCATCATGGGTGGGTACAACGGGTGCTGCCATGATCATGATCAGGCCTATTTTACGTGCCAATGCTAAACGCAAGAAAAAGGTACATACAGTCGTTTTTTTTATATTTCTGGTCGCAAATATCGGTGGCTCTCTGACACCGTTAGGCGATCCACCTTTATTTCTCGGGTTTTTACATGGTGTAAGTTTTTTCTGGACCCTTTCTCTGCTGCCGGAGCTTCTGTTTACAGCTATGATCCTGCTGGTGATTTACTTTATCTGGGATACATTAGTCTACCGAAATGAACCGGATCAGAAACTTTCCACGGTCGGTGAACGGGAACCGTTGCGAGTCCAGGGGGCATTCAATTTCATTTTTCTACTCGGAGTTGTGGCCGGCGTACTCTTCAGCGGTCTGGTACATCTTGGCGAAGTAACCGTTTTAGGCATTCACATGCAAATCCAGAGCATATGCCGTGATATCTGGATTATCATGATGGGCCTGCTATCGCTCAGACTAACCGCACAAAGTATCCGGAAGAGCAATGAGTTCTCCTGGTTCCCCATCAAAGAGGTTGCTTATTTATTCGCCGGTATTTTTATGACGATCATACCGGCATTGGCAATATTGAAGGCCGGCTCAAAGGGTGCGCTCGCAGGGATTATTCTAGCCGTCGATACCCCGAAACAATTCTTCTGGATTACGGGTACCCTGTCAAGTTTTCTCGATAATGCTCCGACCTATCTGACATTTTTCAATACCGCTTTGGGAAAACTCGGATTGGCGGAATCTTCAATCAGAGAAGCTTTTGCCGCAGGAAATTTTTCAGCAAGTTATCCTCAGTTTGAAAATCTTCTGCGTGGTATATCGCTGGGGGCGGTTTATATGGGCGCCAATACGTATATCGGGAATGCGCCGAATTTTATGGTAAAATCAATTGCCGAAGAAGCCGGTATAAATATGCCCAGTTTTTTTGGTTTTATGTTTAAATATTCCATTATCGTACTGATTCCGGTTTTCATTTTAATGACCCTGCTGTTTTTATAGCGATAAACAATTTTTTACATCTAAAACACCTCCTCAGGCAGGAGGTGTTTTTTTTTACTGATATTTTTCAGAAATTTGAGCATGATGAGCCAAGCAAAAACTTCATCAAAACAGAGAAATCTTATTCAGGTATTGCCGGTGAACCTGGCTAATAAAATAGCTGCGGGAGAGGTCGTTGAGCGTCCGGCGTCAGTGGTCAAGGAGCTTGTCGAGAATGCAATTGACGCGGAAGCCACACAAATGAGTGTGGTGTTGAAACAGAGTGGTAAAGAAATGATCCAGATCGTGGATAACGGATCCGGTATGGTGAAAGAAGATATTAAAATGGCCTTTGAACGACATGCAACCAGTAAAATTGCGACGGTAGCCGACCTGGAAAACATAACGACTCTTGGATTTCGTGGTGAAGCTTTACCCAGTATCGCTTCGGTTTCACGGGTGGAGATTAAAAGCCGGCGTGGTCACGATAAACTGGGTTACCTGTTACATTTAGACTCGGGAAAAATCGTTTCCGAAAAACATACAGCATGCCCAAAAGGTACCAATATCTCCGTAAAAAACCTGTTTTTCAATACACCTGCCAGACGTAATTTCCTCAAATCCGATAGTACTGAAATGCAACAAATCCTGATGGTACTGAAGCGTTTCTTTCTCGCGTACCCGGAAATCGATTTTCAGGTCTATAGCAATGAGACACAGCTGTTTCACCTTACTAGCGGCGATATTGAACAGCGCATCCGGGATGTCTTTGGTCACGACGTGTTCAATAACCTGATTCCGATGAACGAAAGTCTTGGAGGAATTGAATTATCCGGATTTATCTCCCGCCCGGATAAAGTTCGGCGCACCCGAGGGAATCAATTCCTGTTCCTCAACGGGCGACCGATTCAGGACAGATCCCTTCAGCATGCCATCATGCAGGGATATGGAAACCTGATCGAACCGGGGTCATTTCCGACCTACTGCCTTTTTATAGAAATGGATGGACATTTGGTCGATGTAAATGTTCACCCAACCAAAATGGAGGTGCGGTTTTCAAATGACCGGAGTATTTATTATTTCGTTATGTCATCAATACGGAAAGTTTTTAAGCAGGTTAAAGTAATTCCAAAACTGAGCGAACAGAGCAGTGAAGCATTTCTGGCGAGATTTCAGGATACATCGTCAAAGAATGATCTGGCGACCGAATTTAAAACCAGAAGACGATACATGTCGCGTCAGGGTGGGGCACAACTGAGCCTGACCTATTTTACACCGAGAGAAAAGGAAGCCCACTCCCAGGCGTCAGTTCCCGAAGAAAATCTTTCCGATGTGGATGTGCAATTCTGGCAGATCCATCAGCGGTATATTCTATCCGAAATTAAAAGCGGTATTGTGATAATTGATCAACATGTAGCCCATGAACGGATTCTGTTTGAAAAAATTCAAAAGGTGTTCCAAAATCAGCTGCAATCTGTCGGGCAGCATTTATTATTTTCCCAAACGATCACGTTACCGATGGATGATTTTCTCGTGTTTAAAGAAATTATGCCTCTGCTCCAAAAAATCGGTTTTGGGATAAAATCTTTCAGCGGAACAACCATCGTGGTCGATGCCATTCCATCTGATGTGAAGGTCGGACGGGAAACCCAGGTAATTTTGGATATTATCGATTTTTACAAAGAAGGGGAAGACAGAAGTTTTGATCCATCTGATCGGTTGGCTGCAGCATTTGCCTGCAAAAATGCGATAAAATCCGGAGAGTTGTTAAGTCAGGCCCAGATGCATGCCATCGTCGACCAGTTGTTTGCATGTGAATCACCTTATTTCTGTCCGCATGGAAGACCCATTATTGTCACTATCGAGCTCGACGAATTTGACCGAAAATTCAAGAGAATTAAATGATTGTTCCCTTCATTGTCGGTCCTACTGCGATAGGAAAAACGAGAATATCAGCTGAAATTGCTGCTAGACTGAATGTGGAGATTGTCAGCGCTGATTCACGCCAGATTTACCGGCAGCTTGATATTGGCACCAGCAAGCCACCAAAAGAGTTGTTGCAAAAAGTACCCCATCATCTGATAAATTTCCTAAGGCCTGACGAGACTACCAGTGCCGGGATGTATAGTAAGATTGCCCGAAAGGTGATCGGTCAAATTGTACAAAGAGGTAATATCCCGCTGGTTGTAGGGGGCTCGGGTCTTTATATCAGGGCCTTGATCGATGGATTACACAGTGTGGATGTACGCGATGATAAAATCAGGATTTCCTTGCGCAAAAGGCTCTTAAAAGAAGGTGTGGGGAAATTATATGATGAACTGAAGCAAATTGACCCCGCTCTTGCCAAAAAAATAAAACCGGCGGATAAACAACGAATTATCCGCGGTCTGGAAGTATACCTGAGTACCGGTAAAAGACTATCTGAACTTCAGGAGCAGGGTGCCAAACCGGCTGATTTTGAACCGCTCATGTTCGGACTGCGGGCAGAACGCGAGTGGCTCTATCATGTCATTGACAATCGGGTGCTTAAAATGTTTGAACAGGGTTTACTGGCGGAAGTGGCAAATCTGAAACTGGCCGGATATACAAGGGAATTGAACGCAATCAATACGGTAGGATACAGGGAAATCTTTATATATCTGGAGAATAATATCTATTATGATGATATGATTGCAATGATCCAGCGCAACACGCGGAATTATGCCAAACGGCAAATGACCTGGTTCCGTCGTGAAAAGCGAATAACATGGTTCAATATCAGCGAAACCACCGATTTTTCTAAACTGGCAGATGAGATAATTGCCCGTATAAAAGATAAAATCTAATGCATTGCTTTAGAAATGCTTCATTGATTTTAATATTCTTGATCTGTCTGTTGCCGGCAGTTTGCGGTTTCAATATCATGGGCGCCCAAACGTTTGAGGTCAAACGGATTGAACCACCGAACTGGTGGGTTGGCATGCATGATTCTACTCTGCAGCTGATTGTGTATGGTACGCACCTCAATGAGTTGACATTTGAAAGCGGTTCTGAGTATATCACTGTTGCAACAGAATATGCACCGGAAAATAGGAACTATTATTTCGTAACTCTGACTATCCGGCGAAATACACCGCCAGGGAAACATACCTTTTACCTCAAAAAAGGTGGCAATGTGGATACGATCGAATACCCGCTGTTCGATCGGGACCCTTCACCGCAAGTTCACCAGGGATTTTCCAGCAAAGATGTCATATATTTGATAACACCCGACCGATTTGTAAATGGCGATCATACGAATGATCAGATAAGGGGTCTGCTGGACGGACATCAGCCTGATAATATCATCGGGCGTCATGGGGGGGATATTGCAGGTGTTATAAGCAAATTAGCTTACCTGCAGGAATTGGGTGTTACGGCTATATGGATTAATCCGCTGGTGGAAAATGATATGCCGATATCCTATCATGGATATGGTGCCACAGACTTCTACCGGATTGATCCGAGATTCGGTAATAATCAACAGTATAAGCGACTGGTCACAGAAGCTCATCGGCACGGTATCAAAGTTATCATAGATCATGTTTCGAATCATATCGGTATTAACCACCCCTGGATCGATGACCTGCCGATGCCGGATTGGATCAACGGATCACCCGGGAATCATCAGCGAACCCGGCACCACAAAGAAGTGCACCATGATATTCATCATGATGCATTGGAACTAACCAATCTGAAAGAAGGCTGGTTTGTCGATGAGCTGCCCGATCTCAATCAAAAAAATCCGTTCCTGGCCCGCTACCTGATTCAAAATACAATCTGGTGGCTTGAATTTTCCGGCGCAGACGGCATCCGCGAAGATACCTATCCTTACGCAGATGAAAAATTTCTTGCGGAATGGGCACAACACATTTTGATAGAATATCCTAATCTTAATATCGTCGGTGAAGTCTGGATTCATGATCCGGTATTTTTAGCAGCTTATCTCAGAGACAGTTATCTGACCGGAAATTTCAATACCCATCTTCCGTCGGTAACGGACTTCGGATTATTCGATGCGATCGGCAATGTGTTCCATCGGAACCAGAGTATCAGTGTACTCTACCACTTAATCAGCCGCGATTTTTTATATCCTGATCCCGATCAGTTGCTTATCTTTGCCGACAACCACGACGTGATGCGCACGATGGATGCTGTTGACGGGGATCTCAGGCGATATGAAATGATATTCAAAATCTTACTGACGATGCGCGGAATTCCTCAGATATACTATGGCTCGGAAATCGGCTTAGCCGGCGGTGGACATGATCACGGCAAGATCAGAAGTGATTTCCCCGGCGGATTTACCGGTGATGCACGGAATGCGTTTGTGGCGGCTGGCCGGACAGCTCAGGAAGATAAGATTTTCAATCTGTTGCAGCGGTTAATACAGATGAGAACTGAATATCCGGCATTATCAACTGGCACGCTTAACCATCTTCCACCCCAGAATGAAATATATATCTATTTCAGAAGTCTTCCCGATCAAAGGATTATGGTGATTGTAAATAATAATGCCGAAGAACAGGAAATCGATCTCCGGTATGTCGCCCATTACCTTGAAGGGTATGTCAACCTGCAGGAACTGATTACCGGCCAGGAATCAATGATTAATTCAGATTCAAAAGTGCTGGTCCAGGGCAGCGATGCGGGGATATATCTTCTGATGAAATAACGTCAGCAGGAAAATCGTGAAGTGACTCGTTTGATTTTATATCAGAATTATGTTTCTAAATGGCTTGTTGCTTTGATGCCAGGCGATCTATAATATTCTGCCGTTAACCGGTCTTCTTTTTACCAAAATCCGGATCGATATACAGAAATTTCAAGACAAGAAAAGATGGAATAGTGGCTATGATTACCCAGATAAAGAATTTCTGGTAGCCAAGATATTCCTGTATAAAGCCGCTCATCATTCCCGGCAGCATCATCCCGAGGGCCATAAAAGCTGTAGTGATCGCGAAATGTGAAGTTTTATATTTTCCTTCTGAGATAAAGATCATATACAGCATGTAGCCGGTAAAACCAAAACCGTATCCCAGTTGTTCAATCGCAACACCGATGTTGATTATCAGAAAATTTTCGGGCAGGGCGTAGGAAAAATACACATATACCAGATCAGGCAGATTTATTGCGATTGCCATCCACCAGATCCATTTTTTCAGGCCATGCCGGGCTGCTAAAAAGCCACCGGCGAGACCTCCGAGTACCAGGGCAATGATGCCTACGGTACCGTAAACAAATCCTACCTGTGCGGTGGTCAGGGCCAGTCCACCCGCCTCCTGTGCGTCAAGCAAAAAGGGAGAAGCAAGTTTAACCAACTGGGATTCGGCCAGTCTATAGAGCAAAAGAAACGCAACACCAGCCCAAACCCCTTTTTTTTGAAAAAATGTCCTGAAGACATCGATCCAGGAAGATAGAATATCCTTCGTATCTTCACCAGCCCGATCAGCAGGTTGTGGGAGAGCAAATTTATGATAGATTGCAAATATTAGCATTAAAATGCCGAGTATGGCAAACGAGACCATCCAGCTGAATGGCGTATCTCCTGCTGTGGCGCCAAAAATTGCTTCAGCGGGTTGTCTGAGTTTGCGGTCGGTCTTGATGGTTACCAGCCGCGGTATATTCCAGTTTTCTGAAGTAAATTCGAACCTGCTTTCTTCGACCAGATAGATATCCTTGCTGCCTGATTTACGTCCAAATCGTACAACAACCGTTTCTTTCTCCAAAGGAGGCGCTGAAAGGGCAATGTATATATTGGCTGAATCCGTGCCCATGCCGGCCGGATCATTGATCGGAACGGTTATTTGTTTTGGGAAAATCAGAATTTTCGGTTGTCCTTCTTCCGGGTGAATCTGAATACTATCCGGATTTTGTGAGCCAATAAACTGCTCCGCATGAACTGCGCGCACTTCTGCTTCCACCGGCTCGAGGCCGGTATTTTCTTCAATAAAGCCGGCCAGCATCACGATCAGACCGATTGCGGTGATGGTGGCCAGCCGGTAGAATGTACTGCGGATTCCTACAAACCAGGCCTGCTGATGTTCATCGAGGCCTAACATGTAAAATCCATCGGCCGCGATGTCATGGGTGGCAGAGGAAAACGCCACAAGCCATAGAATCCCGATGGTAATCGGAAAATACCAGGGAAGGCCGATGGTCGCGGCGACACCGAAAAATGCCACTGCCAGTAAAAACTGCATCCAGATCACCCAAGTTCGTTTGGTGGATATTACGTCTACGAACGGGCTCCATAAGGGTTTGAAGGTCCAGGGCAGATAAAGAATGCTGGTCCAGAAAGCGATCGCTGTGTTGGATATACCCATGGTCTTGTACATGACCACGGAAACGATCATGGCAATATTATAGGGTATACCTTCTGCATAATAAAGTGATGGAACCCACCACCAACCAGATCGCATCGTTTTACTCATCTCAGCCTCATCACTTTTACGGGTAGATAGTTTCCAGACGGCAGCCCGGGTAGTAATGCCCGGCAATATCAGACGCGGTATAACCTGCAAGTGCCATCCCCAGTGCGCCAATCTGGCACAAACCTACGCCGTGACCCCAGCCGGCACCATGAATGGTAAAGTTTACCGGTATACCTTCCTTTTTTGATCCCGCATCAATGTAAATGCAGGAACTGTATAAAAAACCGCGGTGCAGGGCGGCTCGAATATTAACATCCCGTTCAAGAAAAAAACTACTTTCTCTGCCATTACGGTCGATATACCGGATTTCCAGCAACTTGATTCTTCCTGAACCTCCCCGTTCCAGCGCCAGTAGATCGAGGACTGCCGCAGCCTGCAGATTCACTTTTTCGTTCAAAAGTACCGTAATTTCCTGTTGGGTATACTGTACATGCCAGCGGAAATATGTACCACCCTCATCGACCGCACCGAGATATTTGATAAGTGTATGTTCATCAATATTGCTGCTGCTGCAGAAACTTTCGGGAACATGATCGATCCAGTGCCTTATGTTTTCTTCTGAAGTCAATGGAAACCTGGTCATTTTAAGCGGTTGATCGGAATCAGGTATACTTTGCAGATAGGGCAATTCTTCACCTCCCCATATCGTGCTGAAAGATTCCATCATCCCGCCGCAGCTTTTTGAATATCTGGCATCGCAGATGCGATTTTCAAAAAGTATGACCTGCCCCCTTGTAGCCTGTGCCGCATCGATGGCGGGCTGATTCAGATTTGACGTACCCTGGTAGCGCTGACAGCAGTCATCGTTACAAACATCCATACCGAGAGAATGATGTTTCTGCTCAACATTGGCCAGCATCCATGAGCGAGCCACGATGGTTTGCGCCTGAATGAGCTCTGGGGGGCAGGCCTGACCCATTTCCGAAGTGGCGACACACATCAGATAATCCTCCAAGGGTAGTTCGTTGATCAGAATAACTTTTTGCTGAACGGTTCGGATGTGCACGGAGCCCGGTAAAAATACATCTATCTTTTTTTGCCAGTGAAATCCACGGCCGGCGGTGACCTGGTGGATTTTCAGTCCTGCGTCCGGTACAACCGGATACTTGTCTTCCGGGGAAATTGACCAGTCCGGGGCAGCAGTCTGATCATTCAGGGTTATCGTGTTGCCTGTTATTCTGAAAGATATCATCTCGCCGGATGTAGTCTTAAACCGTTTGTTATGCGCAATGAGGTGATAGGGCTGATGAGCGGGGATTGATACGGTGATTTGGGTAAAATTATCTTCAGGCATAATAATACCCACCCGTAATATTGGTTCTGAAGTTGGAATAACATCTTTTTCCAGCATGGTCATGCACCATTCCTGTGGGACAGGTAGGCGTCAATTCCGGCACCCAGTGCGGGTGCCTCACGCAGCGGAGAGAAGAACAATCGTCCGCTGCGCAAAGTTCCACCATGCAGATAGTGTTCCCTTATTTTATCCGGGAGAACGGGGGATGATTTAAGAAGTTTTTCCAAGGTATCAACCAGAGGACCTGTTAAGACCACCTGGCCGCTGCGTGAATGCATAAGATCGCCAAGTCGCTGGCCGACAACGATACGATCATAATATCTGCCCTGATAGCGATGCTGACTATCCAGTTTTGTCCGTGCAGGATTGACAAAGGAAAACTGCTCCTGATAGCCGGCGTAAAGCGTTGTGATTCGTTCATAAAACAGTAAGGCCAGATTTTCAGCCGCCTCATGGTAAGCTGCGGCAGCCTGATGATCACCTTCAAGCGCTTTCCCGGCTATTTGTGGCGGAAATATGCCCTCTGCGGTAAGGGATTCAGCGGTCCTGCCAATCCTTTCGGCATAAATGAACTGAAGACCAGAAGCGGACGCATAGCGTTCCATCGATCTTCCTTGTTCATTTTTTAATTCCCACGTCTTTGCCATCCAATTCTTGATCTGATCAAAGGGGATGATACAATTGTCGATCAGCAAAGCGTCTGCAGCACCGGTCCCGCCACCAAGGTAATACGCATTGCGGATATTCCTGAACGAACCCTGGTGGGCGTGTAATTCCCCGATGCCACAATAATCAGCATCTGATCCGATGTGTGCTATCGGTGCATGCATCCGTACTCCGGCTTTCTCCAAATATTTTTCCACGTCAGCGGCATAATCAGGTATTCTCGGACCGTTGGCAACCACCGCAATGCCCCGCCGGTCAGCTGTTTTCAGGCCGGGCATCCCTATACCCACAAGAATCGCCAGATCGTCGTTATTCGCGGCCAGCTCTTTTATAACTGCGGCACAGGCTTCGGTATAGGTGCGTCCCTGCTGCATTTCGGCTTCGGTAGGCCTGATATCTACTTTATTGAAGGCATCCAGCTGAATTTCCAGTGATAATGGCTTGAAGTCAGAAATATATCCCTTAATATCTGCATAACGCCGTTCCGCATGCTGTTCGGTCAGTTGAAACGTCCCTTCCCGGGCAAGATACTCGACAACCCAGCCGCTGACCTTGGAAGCACCGCCATCGATTCCGATCAATAAAAAATCAGATTTCATGTCTGACTCCAAAAATATAAATATTTACATGATTGTAATCGCAACAGAATCCACGGAAAATCTATATCCGCAAGTGTAAAAACATGTTTTTGACCAGATTCCGGGTGGAATATGGCAGGTCAGGATTTTTTATTCATGATTTGCCGGCGTGCGATCGCCTCCATGCGCATAAAATCCTTGGCCTCGTCATTCCGGTCGATGGTTACCTGATCTATACTGTGATCAGTACCGCCACTATGTCGCACGACGTCGTAGATCGGTTCCCAGACCCGGCCCACACGGTGCCGCTCGCTTATTTTGAGCACCATTTCATAATCTTCGCCATAATTACGCGCGAATGGTTCATCATTGATACCGAAATAACCGATATCTTTTATGACCTGAAATGGGATGGAACGCGGTGCACCGGCACCGTTGATACGCAACAGATTATTCCGTCCGTTTTCCTCGGTCCACTCATCATGCGTTACCACAGGAATGCTGTCAACCCGATCGATCCGGCCGTTTGTATCATCGAGCTGCCACACTTCGTAGGATCCGATCACGATGCCGATTTTCGGATCGGACCTGAAAACCTCCAGAATTTTTTTTACTGCATCGGGCTTCAGCCGGTCATCGGAGTCGAGCTGTACGTAAAATTCACCGCGCGCGGCCTTGGTTCCCAGATTCAAACACAAGCCGATATTGTTGATATCGAGAATCAGAAGACGAACTTCCGGCTTTTGCGGATCGTATTTTTTGCCGCCGGGCATATAGTCCTGAACGGCGCCAATGGTGGGATCATCAGGACCTCCGTTAACGACAACAATACATTCTATATCATGGATCGATTGATTCAGGACGCTTTCAATCGCCGTCCCGATAAATCGTGCCCGGTTATTTACGGGAATAATAACCGATGCTTTTATCGGGGGCGTTTTTTTAGGTGCAGGACGCTTCTGATAGAATATACCGGCCTTCAAATAGGCATTGATTCTTTTCAGGTGTGCGGTCAGTACCTTCTCCGCTTCTATCTGACTGTCTTTACCAGCCATCAGATAATCAAATACATTATGTCCTTTGCCTTCTGCATGAACACGATATAAAGAACCGGCATACCGGTTGGAGATATGACTTAATTCGGCATGTTCAGCTATTTTCAGACGTATATCGTAGAGGGTGTTATATTTTAAGCTGTTATCGAAACCTTTGCAGACAGAGAGTATATGCTTGCTGAACAGAAATACCCGGCCATAATCCTGATTGTCGCGCACGCGGCCAGTGTGATGTTTGAGCAGGCGCATTTCTTTCGCCGTATTTCCGCTCTGGATTTCATAATCGCTGTAAACCATGCCGCAGTTTGGATTGCGTTCAAAAACCAGCAGCATGGCCGCCAGCGCCGATCGATGCAAAAAAACCTCAGCCGTGGTGTTATCGACATAGAGCAGATACGCGCCTGTCGAATTTTTTCTGGCTTCGTTCAACCAGCTGCCAAGCGTATTAAAATTTCCCTTAATAAATTGAACTTTGTTCGCTTCGGTATTCATACGTGAGATTTCAGTTTCTACCGCAGGATCATTTTTTTCGTCGAGGATAATCAATTCCACTTTTTGCTCAAACTGATTGAAGAGTGAGCCGGCGATCTGATAAAATTTTTTGAGCGGGTAAGGGGGATCTGCGGGCAGATGAATGACCGCGCTGATACCATTTGGTAATTTTACATCGGGCATACCAACTCCTTGGTTATTCATAGAGTAAATATTTTTTTCGGGTTTTAATAAATTCGTTTAATTCCGGCTGCCAGGATTGTTCGATATCCGCAACCGATACGCCATTCCGGAGCATTTCCATGATATGATCGTTGCCGATTATTTTATTAAACATGCTGATCCGGCTCTGATTCGCGAAAAGATCCTGCTCAGGATATAATTCCATATGTGTTTTCATCATATAAAGTCCTGCAACATAAGGCGTAAAAAGATCACGATCTGTGATATGCAGCTGCACCCCCTGGCAGTTCTCATCCTTGTAGCGGAAGTAATACGGCATGAATGAAATCGGGCGGAAGTAAACACCCGGCAGATTGAGTTGATTGAGCGCAGCGGCAAATTCTTCACCGTTGATCCAGGGCGCACCGGCAATTTCAAATGGTGATGTGTAACCGACTCCTTCCGACAGCGTGTTCAGTTCTCCAAAGGTCCCGGTTGCGATCATGGGCAGAATCGTTTCCGCATGGGGTACATGCGGTGATGTCGGGATCCAGCTGAGTCCCGTGTCGTCCCAGTACATATCACGCATCCACCCGATCATCGGAATCACTGTAAGATCACAGTCGATGCCAAATTCAACATTGAACAGCCAGGCAAGTTCACCGATGGTCATACCGGGACGATAGGGGATAGGGTACAGGCCAACAAAGGAAAAATATTCCGGTTCTATCAGATTGCCCTCGATTTTCAATCCGCCTATGGGATTTGGCCGGTCGAGAACGATGATCGACTTTTCATTATCAGCGGCAGCCTCCATTACCATCGCCATGGTATAGATATATGTATATCCGCGGATGCCGATATCCTGAATATCTACGATAATTACATCCACTTGTTCAAGTATCTCGGGAGTAGGTTTGCGGCGCTGGCCATACAGACTGAAAACCGGAAGACCCGTTTTCACATCTGTGGTATCGGACACCTTATGTCCGGCAAAAAAATTTCCCCGTATGCCATGTTCCGGTCCATAGAATGCCCGCAAATCAATCTGCTGATTTTCAAAAAGAAGATCCGAGGTTGCTTGCAGCTGTCCGTTAACCCCGCTGGGATTGGTTAAAAGGCCTACCCGTTTACCGGCCACCAGACCGGTATGATTTTGCAGAAAGTTGTCAATTCCGAGTATTAATTTGTGAGCTGTTTTACCGATTGTATCCGGTGGCGGTGTTACCGGTTGAGGGATCTCAGTGCGTTTATCACCAACCTGCCGGCAGGCGCCCAGTAACAAAAAAAGTAAAATGATCACACTTATTTTCATCGGAAGAAAAAAGTTAATTTGGTGAGTGAACAAACTAAGCAAATTTCATGTTAACGGCAAGGATTTTTGGCAAATGTTTAACTGTCCGCAAAGATAATCCAATTATACTGAAGAACTGTAAGCTTTTGAAAACCATTCACCTTTATGAGTTTGATATTTACGAACGTGAACAAAAAAACAACCATACCCGCTCGGTCATCGTAACAAGCGGGTATGGGTTTATGATATCTTTAATATTATGATTCAGCGAACGTATGGATAATCAATAATAAATTCGATTATTTCACTCCGTGACAGCCCGGCGGGCGTTAACGAAGCCGTGACCGTAATACGGATCATGGCCGGGCTTGCCTTCGTCATCAGCCGTTTGCGCCAGTTTTGCCTTAAGACCGGCAACCGTGATGTCAGGATATTTCTGCTTGATCAGGGCAGCAACACCCGCTGCCGCCGGGGCGGACATACTGGTTCCGGCCGACCAGGCGTAAACGTAGCTGGTAGCTGATACAAAGCAGGGGCTCAGAATCATGTCGAAATACCAGCCCGGACCATCATATAACTGATCATCCCCTCCCGGCGCGGCAAAAGAAACCAGTGAATTCCCGGAATTGCTGTACGAAGCGAAATCACGAAAATTTGTACTTCCAAATGCAAAACCAACCGGTCCGGTGGCGGATACAGCAATTCCATTTCCAGCTTCTGCAGGCAGAATGACATAATTCCACGAATGATCAAAGTTAAAGCCTTCATTGCCTGCAGCGGAAATTACCAACACACCCCGCTGTGCCGCTGTATTTACGACCCGGTTGAAAATGGCGAGAAGTTGTGCAGAATCACGGTTATTTTTCGGAATGATCCCGGACATACTCAAATTAATGATATCCGCTCCTGCCCCCCCTTCATTCCGTGAAAGCGAAGCATACAGAATGCCCTGCAGAACCCAGCTGAAAGCCCCGCTGCCACCATCCAGGACTTTCACGGCGATGATCGTAGCTTCAGGAGCGACACCGATCGTGCCCCTTGAATTTGCGGGTGCTGCTATGATCCCTGCCACATGGGTTGCATGCAAGAATTCTTCCGCTTCTTCCGTATCCTGGTCAAAATTATATCCCGGAACAAACGATCCGGAAGCGGCAGCATCAAGATTCGGAGCTATGTCAATATGATTTGCAGATATGCCACCATCGAGAACAGCTACTCTGACGCCCAGACCGGTGTATCCTTCCGCCCAGGCTGCCTCCGTTTCAAGGGCCGTCAAATTCCATTGGAACTTCATAAATGGCTCGTTCGGCGGATTGGGGACGGCATTTTCTTTGAACTCAATTGTTTCGATGGGCTTCTGCCAGGAGATTATCCGATCGGCAATTACACCGGTAAAGGCACTGCTTTTTTTCGCTTTTGAAGCAAAATTGACATCATCGGAATAGGCAATCCCGAATCCTGATTCCGGATCACTGAAAGTCACTTTACCACCCGCTTTTATGACCGCATCGCTCTGTTTATCCGACCAGGCGGGCGCATACAGCAAATATGTACCCGGATTAATTATCCCGATATCTCCTGATGGTTTTGCCAAGCTGGCAGCCTGATCCGGTCCTGATTTATCTGAAGATACCGGAGCGATCTCGTTACACCCTGCGATCAGCAGCAGGACAATAAAAAATACGATAATAAGCGACAAATTTTTCATTAACACCCCCTTAAATGTGAGCTAAGTTCGTTGATTGGGCAAGGTAAAATTAATGATAAAATCCCTGATACCTCCTTTCATCTGTGAAATAGTATTCGGTAAACTGCTAAATGTATGCAGAGCGCTAAAATTGGAATAAATATTTGATGTTACACAGTCCATATTAACGAATATTTTGTTAACATATTTTAAAAAGTGCTTGACATAAAAACAGCTAATTTGTGGCCGGTCATATTGATGACAGACGAAAATCATGATGACATTAATTGTTTTATTGATTATTTTAGACCATCATGTCGGCCCAAGCATCTTTAATGCAGGAAAATATAAGCCGGATTTTTACCATTCAAGAACAACGGATAGTCGGATTAAGGCAAACCGGTGCTTCATTACGGATCAGAAAATTACAGGCCATCCGCAGCTGGATCAAAGCCCATCGGCGGGAAATACGCCAGGCGCTGTACGATGATTTCCGCAAA
>Ga0209536_100000892_pt1 | contig 49469 bp, 43 predicted proteins | sample DeeMarSeWOR28_12_FD_187461 | JGI IMG/M metagenome (GOLD analysis project Ga0209536, IMG submission 187461) | Marine sediment microbial communities from White Oak River estuary, North Carolina - WOR-2-8_12 (SPAdes) (version 2) | ecosystem: Environmental > Aquatic > Marine > Intertidal zone >...
CAATCCGGATATCACTACATCTGACAAATCTTCATTTATACCAGATATCAACAAATTATGTATTATTCCTTGTACAACTTCAACTTCTGGGTTATAAAGAATTGCAACCGGCTGAAATTAACACCTGGCTTTGAAATGAACATATAACCAATTTGGAGATTACGTGTGTTACAGAATTGATACCCCGGGGCAACGTATAAACGGTTCTGACTTAATCCGAGATCGGGTCCAATGTCTACCATAAATTCATTGCTGGTATTAATATAAAATATTCCTTTCTGCACTGATTTACTTTTGATAGGAATTGTCACCTGCACACGATACCTGGCCCGTTGCCGGTCTCCATTTTCAATCCATCGCTGTTCCAGGCGGTAACGATGCTGAATCGTAGTGCGGTCTATAAAATTAAACAAAATGCCCTGCAGGGTCAGTCTGATCTCATTCTCTCCTTTTTTATCTTCAGAAGATTCAGCATAATTATAGGATCTATGATATTCCAAAGCCATTCCAAGGTTAAATTGCTTAGATAACTAATTACTGAGGTAAGGACGAATAAAAAATGTTTAAATATTCCTGACTGGTTCATACATCCTGAACTGCGTTTCAGCAAATAATTCTACTTTTGGGCTCAGGTAAAAGAAACCATTATAGATATACCAGCTTCCCAGTTTATCTTCTGCCTGTGAATAAGCAGTATTAATGAATATAAGAAGAAAGAAGAATATTATATAAATTCGATTATTCATATACTATTTTTTTGATGTATCTGATAAATTATGCTTAATATATTTGATTGGTTTTTAGAATCTGAACTTGTTGTTATTTTTATTTGTTTCGTTAGGCAAATGCACAGATATTGAGTTAAATGGCTTTCTGTGTTATCTCTTCAGTTGGTTTTTTTGTCAGCAAGTTTAGTTTAAGTGTAATTTCTTGTGATTTTGCGGTACCCGTAGAACGAATTATTTTTCTGTAAATTACCATTTTGACGATAACTAACTATACTGTGTCTTGTGTGGTCTACATTTTATTAGTTGATCATATAATTCAGTGTTAGAAATGTATTTTTCTGCATTCCAATTTTTGGCTTGTTCTATTTTTATAAGTCCAAAATAATCCAAGAATCTATCAAAAGTCCTCAATGAATAACATTTTATTGCATGTCTTTCAATGATCTCAAATGTTGGAGTTTTGGAGTCACTAATCAAGTTTGGATAAGCTTTGAAATATTTGTCAGCGTAAAACGTGTCAATTCTTTTGTTTTTCCCGTATTTACCTAATAAAATCAAAGTAAATCCAAATCCTAATTGCCCGATATAGTTCTCTCCATATCCATCAAAATATGCCCAATTGAATTTTGTTCCGAAAGCAGTAAATATCGATCTTAATATTTGGTAATTATCGTTTAATGTTTTCTGTCCTATTTTTGTCAGGCTCAATTTATTATTCCTCTTTTTAGCAATTCCAGTTAGCTCAAGTAAAATCCTTGTCAATCTTATTGTCATCGAGTCAGTTTCCTTGTAAAGCTTTGAAATCCCAAGTTCAATATCCTCATCTTTTAAAAATCCTTGATTATAAATTTCTGCAACTATTTTTGTTGGTAGAAATCCCTTGTTTGTAAGTTTTAATTCTCCATGATTATTTATCAAATCAGCAAGGAATTTAATTTGATTATGGATAGGGATCTTTTGATATTCAGAATCCGCTAATTTTTTCAATAGAATCGGACTTTTATCTCCAAATGTATCGTACAAAATGAATTGCATCTCCATCGGAGAATATCCCTCAAAGTCAGGAATTCCTAATTTGTTCTGATCATTAATTATTTGGTTAATATGCTTATGAATATCTTCTTTCATCATGTTGATTTTTTATTTTATACCCCATGGAACAACAGGGACATAATCCTGAGCCTGTTCAGGCTATTGCCCTTTTAAACAACGTTATACATATCTTGACAGTTACGCCTGTGGATATGTTTCACCTATCATAAAGACTCTGCAATATTAGATTACAACTTTAAAATTGGCGAGACAATGATAAGCGAATAGTACGAATTTGTGAATTTTAGGATAATATCCTTTAAATTTATAAGAGTGCTGATAAAGTGGGTAGAAAAAATATTAATCAAACAAGATTATATTGAAAGGAGCGTGCCATGATAAATAAAGAAATAAACCTTGACTCTGAAAAACCAATTCTATTTAAATTCATAAAATTTATCCGTTCAGTTTGGGTGACTAAAATTTCTTTCAGGTACTTTTTACTCAATTGCCAAGCAGTCGATATTTTGCTCATCGTTCTGATAACCACAGCTTGTGGTGTCAAAGATACTGAACCCTCCGATCTGGGTGATCTTACCGGTGTCTGGGAACTTACCACTACTGTGAGCTCCAGCACCTGTGGTTTGAGCAACGGCAGCTCGAGTTCAGAGTGGATTACCCTCATTCAATGCGGGGACGAAATATCAATAATTACAGGGGAAGGGTTGTGGGGCAGTGGTGCAGTATCAGGTGATCAATTAAATTTTACAGGAACTGAAAACCAGACGGATGGGATGGGTTGCCTTACCACGTACAATCACTTGGGCACCTTTTCAGGAACGTCGTCGACATTGGAAGGTACTTTCACAACCAATGTAACATTTGATCCAGGATCCTGCGGCAACCAAACTACCTGCACGATCAAGACCAGCGCTCGTATCAGTTTGATCGACACGTATCTAAACAGCTGTATAGACCGCGATAAATTCGGTGATCCAGCAGAATCAGAGTACATTCTTCCCTGGCCGGCAGGTAAAACCTATGTGCTTAACAATAGCTACTGTGTTCCTACAGGAGGCCACCGGGAACAGCAGGCTTACGACTTCCTGATTCCTATCGGTGATACCATATTGGCTGCCCGTGGAGGGGTGATCCGTCAAATCAGAGAAGATTCGCCAGATGATGGGCAGGGTAATGCCCACAATCACGTCATGGTGGAGCATGATGATGGTACCGTGGGATTTTATGCGCATCTGAAACAGGAAGGTATCCTATTGGAGATGGGAGAAAATGTGGAAACCGGCCAACCCATTGCCTTGGCCGGACATTCCGGGACAACCGATGTGGTGCATCTGCATTTTGGAGTCTATAGTAACTACCCTCCAGTGGAAGGCTATGACCGTGCTATTAATTTCAATAATATGGACGGTCCGTTGGACTGTCTGGGTGGTTTGGTGACTGGTGGTTCATACACAGCGCGTTAGATTTTTTTTAATATAAATATCTACGGTAAAATATAAATTATTATTCAAAAAATTGGTGGTAATTTAAATCAAAATGGGTATTACAAAAAAAATAGATCAATCTTCCCGGTCAATATTTGAAGCTTATTTTACACGTCGTGATTTTCTTAGGGCGGCAACGGCCACATGTATGACGCTAACCCTGCCAAAAACTATTACAACGGCGTTGAATAGGCTGAAGAAGCAGATCCGGTTTGGTGTGATAGCTGATCTGCACTTTGATTTAATGCACGATGGAGTTGACCGTTTAGGTGCATTTGTTGATGAAATGGCCATTCGTCAACCTGATGCGATATTGCAACTGGGAGATTTTGCATATCCGAGCGAGCAGAACAAAGTGGTTATTGACATGTTTAACCAGGCGCACCAACAATCGCTGCATGTTATCGGTAATCATGACATGGATAATGGTCATACAAGGCAACAATGCCTGAAAAACTGGGGTATGAAAGGCCGCTATTATGCTCAGAATATTTCAGGGCTTTGGTTACTGGTTCTTGATGGCAACGATGAGGGATCGCCAATGCATAAAGGTGGTTACCCTTCATACATTGGTGATGAACAGATGAATTGGTTAAAAGAGCAGCTGGCGAGTGTTGAAGGCCCCGTGATAGTTGTATCACATCAACCACTCGCTGGTGCATATGCCATCGACAATGCAGAAGAGATACAGAGTATTCTGAGTGAAACATCCGATAAAGTCCTTTTAGCGCTGAATGGTCACTCTCACATCGATGATGTGTTGCGCGTAAAGAATGTGACATATATGCATGTGAACTCTGCATCGTACCAGTGGGTTGGAAGTTCCTACCAGCACGATAGCTACTCAAAGTTAATACATACCAAATATCCCTGGATTTCTCACACTTGCCCTTACCGCGACTCGTTATTTGCTACCTTGACAATCGATCCGGAAAGCCTGATGATTCGTGTCGAAGGACGACAGAGTGAGTGGGTAGGCTTGTCGCCTGCCGAACTCGGAGTTGCTTTAGAACCAACGCTTACTAACGGCCAAGAGATTGCTCCGCAAATTCGAGATCGCAATATTGTAAGAATCGTGAAATGATTATACCAAACCTATGACCATAATCTCTGATACCAACGCATTGAAGTAGAAAAATCAAAATCTCAAACTTATACTCATCTTCTGGTTTTTTAGGATTTTCTGTCTAATGAAGGAAATAGTTACATTATTACCTTCATGTTTCAGTTTACAGCTCACTGTTTTGCCATTCATTTTTACACTGCATGACCTTATTTTTTCCGGCACGTTCAGTATTACTTTTTGTACATCCATTTCACCATATACAATTTCCAGTTCTGCATTCATTTTACTTCCTTCAATCTTCTGTCCGAAACTTCCCCAGCCAACCGCAGTTATAAATGCACATTGGAAATCCTCAGGTTTTAATCTTGGGGCAAAACCGATTTCGGCTTTTGGTCCGTGGTATCTGAATCCAGATGCTGCGATATAAGTACCGTAACTGGCCATTGCTCTGGCGTAGTGATCACTGCATTCGACTTCATTGTATGGATTTCGTTTCGATGGATGATAACGATCATGGATAGCCCGTGTTAGGGTAATACTTTCCTCCAGCATGCCTTCCCACATCATGTGGCTGGCGACCTGGTGCTCAAAACCGGTCATACATTCATTAAAGTAACCAAACTGCCAGTGTTTTTCCCAGTCGTCTCTTTTACCTCCAAGTGGCCAGGTACACATCACCAGTCCAGCATCTCCATTGATTGCATACGGCCTGCCCGCCAGATGTGGTGGGAGAGAAGCACGGAATGCCCCCATATCCGGCACAAAATTATATTTGAACAACGATTTGAGTGAAGTCTTTATCATCGATTCATTGAACAGCCTGCCAATTCCTACCTGAAAGGCCCAGTTCTGGCCAAATACCTGATCGATATAGCATCCTTTACCGATACCAATGGCGTCGAGATGATCAGGATTTTCAATCTGGATGAAATATTCTCCGTTGAACATTTTCTTAATATTATTCTGACCTTTAGCCAAAATGTCGTTGCAGGTTTTAGCAAATTCCGTGTCACCTATTTCGGTGGCCATTTCTAAGCCACAAGCCAGCGCACTTAAGTAAAGAGATGTAATCACTGGAATGTTGCCAAACCACTCGGCATCCAGGGTATTGTGCTGTTCTCCAAAAATCATTCCATCAGCTTCCTTGTCTTCCTTGTCCTTATCAATCAGGTATTCCAGCGTTTTGCGAATATATTTCCAGTTCTTTCTCAAATAGGTATCGTCTATGCTCATTTGATGATCACGATAGCTTCGCATAACAATACCGGCCTGGCCATCAGCAGCTGTACGTTTAGCATAGCCGCCTCGGAAATCTATGGCGCCGGTTTTTTCATTAAAAGAGACAGGATCAAAATCCGTCCTTTCACGCAGGTTTTTTTCAATTTCAGGGAAGATACGACCTAACGCCTGGGCATAGTGCCATACGTGAGTGCAGGTACCCGGACAGCAACCTATTCCTTCCCAGGCCCAGAACTTTCCATCTCCCAGTAAATAAGCCGTTTCCGTTGCCAAAGTAGAAGTATTGCTAAATGTTCGGTTCAGGAGCCAGTGTGGTAGACTGCTTTTTTCATAGAAAGTTTCCACCCAGTCGAGTGTTGTCTCCAGAAGGTAATCGAAATCTGCCCCAATGGCATCACTTACTGCAACGGCATCCTTAAATCTGCTGCCATATGAACGGCCAGTGATATTTTCGATTTCAGGAGTATAATAGATCCCTTTTACAAACAGGTTAGGGAAGTACCAGCTGATGATAAAAGAAAATTTCCTGCTTTCACCCGGAGCCAGGGAAGTACGACCTATAACACCAGCAATTTTTGGCTCAGTGTACCTGCTTACATTACTATTGATACTTTTTTGAGTATTAAAGAGGTTGTCCAGATTAGTCAATACCGCTGTTGTAGAAATATCTATCTTATTATCCCGTAACAAAACCAGGCTCATGTCACCAAAGTCGGCCTGTTTGTTTACGGGCATACTTTTAGCTGTATTATCCAATACCAAAGCCCTGGTAGCTACACCTGTAATTTTTGACGATCTTATAGTCGTATTTTCAAGTTCTATATAATTATTGCTCCCGGTATACGGCATGACAGCATTTTCCAGCCATCCTCCAAGTTTCACCTCCACCTCGTTTTCAGAAATATTTTTAACATCAAACTGCATAATTGTGGCAGGATATGAGGACTGGTCTACCTTTCCCGGAATAAAAGGAGAACAGGCTGTCAACTTGCAAGTCACTGGAAATCCATCTTCGCTGTAAGTCACAAATCCTGCCGGGTATTGCCCATTGAAACGAATGTCTTTGAAGCCAGTGTAATCCATTTTTTTCTTCAGTTTTTTCCCATTTTTACTTACTTCAATAGAAAATCCTTGTTCAAAAGGGTATTCCGGCCTTACTGGAAACACATAATTAGCTCCATCCCTGGCTCGAAGTCGCCTTGTGTTAAAATGGACATCTTTAGAAATGACTCCTTCTTTCTGCTGATTGAAAATATCCCACAACCACAATTTCCCATCACCGCCTAAATACACCGTACCAGTACAAATACCTCCTACGGGCATACCGATATAGGCCAGGTCTTTTCCTGTAAAAATTTCTGGCTCACCCCTTTCCATCAATTGTTTTAACCTGTTTGGATCCAAATTCTTGTTGGCAGGGATATAATATGGGATGCCGTTAACTGCGTTTAGCTTAACTGGTGGAATACCAGCAGCCGTAGCACCCATTACAATACCCATGTATTTTAAAAAATCCCGTCGTAAAATACCCTGTCCTTCTAAACTGTCAATAGAACCACAACATGATACAGTTGCCTTAGAGGAGGAAATATATGATGCCCTCTTACTACTTTTCCCCAGGTCTTCCAAACTTATTTTCTTCTTCATATTTTACTTCAGCCAATCGAAGGAATTATTACTTTAGAGTAATTGAGTACATTCCGATTCAGATAATGATTGATTAACTAATAAGTTCGGGAATATATTCGAATATGCAAACTACTCTTTTTTAATAATACTAACTTTAACGGTATTTTAGCTTACAAGACATTTGCCCATATAGCCTTTGATTAAACAGCTTGAAAATTTGATGAGAAGTATTAAATTTCTTTATTTTAATAAAGGTAATATTACCTCCAGCACATTTTCAGCTACGATCTTATGACCTTCGACATTGGGGTGAATTCCGTCAGGCAAATTTAATTCAGGATCACCGCCTACACCTTGCAACAGAAATGGGATCAGTTTCGCATCATTTTCCTGTGCAAGTTCCGGATATATCTTTATGAATTGATTGCCGTATCTTTCTCCCATATTAGGAGGGACCATCATTCCTGCAATTACGATTTCCACATCCGGGTATTTTTCTTTTACTCGGTCAATGATACTTTGAAGGTTCTTCTTTGTTTGTTCAAGGGGCAATCCGCGAAGACCATCGTTTGCTCCGAGTTCGAGAATTAAAATATTAATTGGGTGCCGTAAAACCCAGTTAATTCTTTCCAGTCCTCCTGCAGAAGTTTCTCCGCTGAGTCCTGCGTTGATCACCTCCACATCATATCCTTTCTCTTTTAAAATACGCTCTATTACTGCCGGAAAAGCAAAAGTTGGGTTGAGGTTATATCCCGCTGTCAGGCTATTTCCAAAACATAGAATTGTATAACTTTTATCTTTCGAAACGAAATCCAATGACAGAGAACTTGAATAATTTATTAAGATCAATATACTGATAATAAATAAGTACCGTAACATATTTGTTCAGATAGTATGTGTAGATTTAGGTTTGGATTGTACGTGCTAAAACAATGCCAAAATCAATAGATTTATTATTATTACAAGATTCGAGGAAATAAAGTTACATTTTATATTAACTTCTTTAAATGGATTATATATTAGAAGTACATCATATCACTAAAAAATTTGCAACCGGTTCTCGTGAAATTACCGTCTTGAATGATATTTCTTTTAAGATAACCAAGGGGGAAGGCATTTCTATTGTAGGGCCGTCAGGCAGTGGCAAAACAACCTTACTTGGGTTGTGCGCCGGTTTAGATCAACCCTCAGCAGGATCTATATCCCTTATGGATCTGCAATTGAACCGAATGAATGAAGATGATCGTGCTTATGTTAGAAATCAACACGTGGGATTTATTTTCCAGAATTTTCAATTATTACCAACCATCACCGCTTTCGAAAATGTTACCATTCCACTTGAAATACGTGGTGAAAAAAACATCGCCAATAAAGCAAAGGATCTTCTGGCCAGGGTTGGACTGGAGGATCGCATCACACACTATCCTTCACAACTTTCAGGAGGTGAACAACAAAGGGTAGCCATTGCGCGTGCCTTTATTTCAAATCCCAAAATCCTCTTTGCTGATGAACCTACCGGAAATCTGGATGAAGAAACTGCTTCAACGATCACTGAACTGTTGTTTGAAATGAACAGGGAAGAAAAAACAACATTGGTCCTGGTAACCCACAATATTCCTCTCGCAAGGAATACCGGACGAATCTTAAAATTAAAGCAGGGAAAATTAGAGGAGGATTCATTGGTGAGCTAAAAATGGATTATATCATTAAAATAAAGAGAAAAAAAATAAACCTGCTGAAGGATCGTTGGATCTGGAAACTTGCATTTAAGGATGCCAGGCATAATATCGGCCGGTTATTTTTGTTCATATCTTCTATTGTAATAGGTATTGCAGCTCTTGTGGCCATCAATGCCTTCAATATCAATCTTCAGAACGACATTGATGATCAGGCGAAAGAACTTCTTGGGGCAGATCTTGAAATCGATGCTGATAATGAGGAATTTACTACCGAATTTATCAGTTTACTTGATTCTAATCAACTTATCTATGGCGGCGATGCTGAATTTCCATCTATGGTGTATTTCCCGAAGAATGAGGGTTCCAGGCTGATCCGGGTAAAGGCCATCGAGGGCAACTTCCCATTTTATGGTGAAATTATGGTTTGGGAGGGATCTGATACAGAAACCTTTTATGGCGGTGAAACAGTGATGATCGACGAGAATCTGGCATTGCAATTTGATATACAGGTAGGCGATAGTTTAAGACTTGGCCGTGCTGGATTTATTATTTCAGCGATTGTTACTCAATTTCCTGGAAATACGACGATCAGTACTTCTTTTGCTCCTTCTGTCTATCTTCCTTATCCAAGATTGGAAGAAACTGGTTTGATACAATATGGTAGCAGGGTGGATTATCACAAGTATATTTTATTCGGGGATAAATCGGAAGAAGAGGTGCTGGCGCTTCTAAAACCATCCATGGATAAATATGACTATCGATATGATACGGTTGAAGAAGAAAAAGAGAACCTGGGAGAAAACTTCAATAATCTATATAAATTTTTCAATTTATTAAGTTTTGTAGCTTTAATATTGGGAAGTATTGGGGTTGCCAGTTCTGTTCATATTTATATTAGGGAAAAAAGAGAGGTCGCTGCCGTATTACGATGTCTGGGGGCTTCAGGCTGGCAGGTTTTTTATATCTTTTTTCTCCAGGTAGTACTATTAGGTTTTATTGGTACAGCAATTGGTATTGTTCACGGGATTCTGATACAATATTTGCTTCCTTATATTGTAAAAGATTTTATACCAATTAAGGTTAATATTCAATTTTCCTGGATTCCTGTTGCTGAAGGATTACTTGTTGGATTGATAATGTCTGTACTTTTTGCAGTACTTCCACTTTCCAATATCCGATTAATATCTCCGCTGGCGATACTGAGATCGGCCATTGAACCAGTGAAAAAAATATCCAAATTCAGGTATTTTATTCTTTTTTGCATGCTGATGTTTCCCTGGCTTTTTGCTGTCAGCCAAACCAAAAGCCTTATCCAGGGAAGCCTGTTTTTTGCCGGATTGCTCGTAACATTCTGCCTTTTGTGGCTGATTGGATGGCTGATCATTCATTTTACCAGGAGATTCTTTCCTGTACGTGCTCGATTTGTCTGGCGGCAGAGCCTGGCAAATTTGTTCAGGCCCAATAACCAAACCATTATTTTGGTGGTGGTGATAGGATTAGGATCTTTTCTATTGGCAAATATGGCTATGATTCAGAACAGTTTATTGGGGCAAGTTGAATTTGCAGGTTCGGGCGAACGACCTAATACTGTACTTTTTGATATTCAACCTTATCAGAAAAATGAATTATTAGAATTTGTCGACGAAGAAAATATCGAAGTACAACAATTTGTACCTATTGTAACGACACGGTTGAAATCTGTGAAAGGAAGAACCATTGAAGAATGGCAGGAAGATACTACTGATCACATACCGAACTGGTCGCTTACCAGAGAATACCGGGTAACTTACCGAGATTCCCTGATCGATTCTGAAACTTTAATAACCGGAGAATTTATCTCAAGTATCTCTAAAACGAATGATAGTGTCTTTATTTCTATCGAGCAAGGGATGTTTGATAGAATGTCACTTCAAGTTGGGGATGAAATTGAATTTAATGTGCAGGGATTGCCTGTAACGACCTATGTGGGAAGTGTACGAAAGGTTGACTGGCAGAGAATTCAGACTAATTTTATGGTGGTTTTTCCAACTGGAATTCTGGAAAAGGCTCCCCAGTTTTATGTCCTGGTATCAAGGATTGATCAGCGTGAAAAAGCGGCAAGTTTTCAGAAAGCACTGGTAAAAAAGTTCCCGAATATCTCTATGATTGATCTGACACTCATACTGGCCACACTGGATGAGATTTTCGATAAAGTTAAGATGGTGATACAGTTTATGGCACTTTTCAGTGTTCTGACCGGACTGGTCGTTTTGTCCGGGGCGGTAGTTAACAGTAAATATGCGCGGTTAAAAGAGAATGTATTATTACGAACTATTGGAGCATTAAAAAAACAGCTGGTAGGCATGACTCTAATCGAGTATGGTTATTTAGGCATGTTTGCCGGATTTACGGGATCCCTGTTATCGATTGTTACCTCCTGGATCCTTGCAAAATATTTTTTTGAGATCGAATTTTTCCCTGATTTTATATCATTAGCAATAATATGGATCCTGGTTTCATTGTTAACTATACTTGTCGGCTGGTTCAATACCAGGTCGATACTCAATCGATCTCCATTGGAAGTACTTAGGAAGGAGGTTTAAACCTGGAGAAAATAATGGGAGTATAAACGATGAATTTAAAATCTACTTTCAGGCACTACTTAATTGGACACAAAATCTAGAACTCTTGGTTACTACCCTATGCTTTAAAAAAGAGATAGTTGTTTGGACCTGTTTCTTTTAATTTTTTCAGATCCATCAAAAACCGTTTTTCCACCCCATTTAGCAGAATTCTGTCTTTCGTGTTGTAAGATCGGAGATATGTTGGATCCGGGATTGAAATTCTTTTCAATGTCCATGGAAATCTGGTGGAGTTTTTTAATCGCTTTTTGTTTATCATAGAATCCTATTTTGGCTTTTTTTACCGATTGGTGAAGAATTCGTATGGATTCATCATATATCCTGGTTGGAACAGGGAAAGGGTGTCCGTCCTTTCCTCCATGAGCAAAACTGAATCTTGCCGGATCATAAAATCTGGAGGGCGTACCATATATCACTTCGCTTACCAGGGTAAGTGACTGAAGTGTTCTAGGGCCCAATCCTTCAGTAAGCAATAATGATTCAAAATCAGAATGTTGATACTCATAAGAGAGGGCAAGCACACTTCCCATTCTTCTTAAATTTACATTTTCGGTTCTGACATCATGATGTTGTGGCATACGCATTTTTCTGATTTCTCTCATCATCCTCCCTGGTTCCTCTCTTGAAATCGTAATTATTCCCTCGCGAGTTCGTTTTGCATACCGATCCGTAAGATTCAAAATTTTACCCTCTGGTTTTCCATATATCGCAGTATGAGGCTCTTCTACAAATGAGGTGATATTTTCTGAATGCCAATGATACCTCCTGGCATAGCCGGTATTTTCGTTCATGCCCTGCTGAACCACGGACCATGTACCATCTTTCGACAGGATAAATGTGTGTAAATAGATTTGATAACCATCCTGGATTGCCGTACTGTCGATTTTGGCTGTCAATCTGCTCTGATGAGTTAATTTATTCCCATCCAGACCTATTATATTTCCGATGTTTCGTAACTCCTCAGGCGTTTTCCTGGAATGCTTCCCCCTTCCTCCACAGATATAGATTCCCAGTTCATCGGATAAAGGATTGATCGCTGCTTTCAAAGCTCCCAACACTGAGGTAGTAATACCTGAAGAATGCCAATCCATACCAAGAACACATCCCAGTGACTGAAACCAGAAGGGATCACTCATCCTTTTTAAAAATTCGTTAGGTCCGTATTCAAGCACAATAGCTTCCACAATTGCCCCACCTAGATTACGCATACGCGAATAAAGCCATGATGGAACCCGGCCATAATGCAAAGGTAGGTCTGCTTGTCCTGAGCGATACATATATAATGAATTTAGTATTACTAATATAATTAGTAGGATATAAAAAACAAAATACTATTACATTATTATGAAACTGCTATAAATATTTTCCTTGCTTACATTATACATGATTGATAATGTATTTGCTTCCCTTAATTCAAGAGATACCGCCGCTGTGGTGGTGTATGCATCTTCTAAAATATCAGATCTTTCGCCTAAAAGATATTTAGGATTCATAATGGAAATCTGTACCTTTAATTAAAAAATGGATGGGAAATATTCATTAAAACAACCAATTGTTTTAATTTAACGCGCAAAGAATTTTTCAAATTGAAACAATCAGGTACGTTTGTGTCGCCTTCTGAATCCAGGGGATTAGGTACATTCGAAGGAGTATTTACACCTTCTATTCTCACCATTTTAGGTGTGATCATGTACCTGAGGTTTGGCTGGGTAGTAGGTAATGTTGGATTATTAGGAGCATTTATCATTGTAACGATATCAACCAGCATCACTTTCCTCACATCTTTATCCATTGCATCCATCGCTACAGATAAACAAGTGAAAGTAGGAGGGGCTTATTATATGATAAGCAGAGCCCTGGGAATTGAAACGGGGGGTGCCATTGGGATTCCATTGTATATGGCTCAGGCCTTATCGGTTGCTTTATATACCATTGGATTTGCCGAAAGTGTCAGTATTGTTTTTTCTAATTTAAATGAGACCTTCGTTGGAATTATTGTAACTATTTTAATTGGCATTCTAGCCTTAACTTCTGCAAAAATTGCTATCAGGTCACAATATTTTGTGATGGCAGCAATTGCAATTTCACTTTTATCACTCATTTTTGGAAAACCTCTTGAAGAAAGCACCATCGAGCTATGGGGTGTGTCAGAATCAAAATCAGAAAATTTCTGGACTGTATTTGCAGTATTTTTTCCAGCTGTAACGGGAATCATGGCAGGTGTTAATATGTCTGGGGATTTAAAAAATCCTTCCAAAGCCATTCCTTATGGAACCTTTGCTGCAGTTGGAGCAGGTTATTTAATCTATATGCTCATCCCATTTGTTTTGGCAAGTAGGGTAGATGCAATCAACCTGGTCAAAGATCCTCTGATCATGCGGAAAATATCATTCTGGGGAGATGCAATCCTTTTAGGTGTCTGGGGAGCAACGCTTTCCAGTGCTATGGGTAGTATGCTTGGTGCTCCCAGGGTTTTACAGGCTTTGGCGAGGGATGGTGTTCTTCCAAAATATTTTAGATGGTTAGCGAAAGGAACGAAAGAAGATGATACACCGAGAAATGGTACGATCTTTACTCTTGTTCTTGCCCTGGTAGCTGTTTATTTTGGGAATTTGAACATCATTGCACCGATTCTTACTATGTTTTTTCTTGCTACTTATGGTATGCTGAATATCTCTGCTGGAATTGAAAAGCTGGTTGGGAGCCCTTCATTCAGACCAATATTTAAGGTGCATTGGGCATTATCCATTCTGGGTTTTTTCGGATGTATTGCAGTTATGCTGCTCATTAATCCACTTGCTACAGCAATAGCTTTAATCTTTCTGATTTTTGTTTTCATATGGCTTGAAAGAAGGGGCTTGAGAGCAACATGGGGTGATGTAAGGGAGGGTATCTGGTTATCTTTGATTCGTCTTGGCCTGCTAAATATTAAAAGTACGATAGATCCCAAAAACTGGCGACCTCACATTCTTGTTTTATCGGGAGCTCCTTCTAAAAGATGGAACCTAATCACACTGACCAATGATATTATTCAAAGTCGTGGATTAATGACAGTGGGAACTGTATTATCAGGAGAAAAGACCGCTCCGGAAAGGAAAAAAACCATGGAAGATAATATCAAAGATTATCTGGAAAACAGGGAGATCGTAAGCCTGGTAAGAGTTATAAGCGCACATGATCCATTTCAGGGAGCCGAATTATTGGTCGAAACATATGGTCTGGGTTCACTGGTACCCAATACAATTTTATTGGGTGATTCAACTGTTCGTGAGCATTATTCTGCCTATTGTAAAATGGTCAATCATTTTTATCTTTCTAAAAGGAATATCATTATTGTAAGGGAAGATGAAAAAAGGAATTTTGGCAACAAAAAAGTCATCGATGTCTGGTGGGGTGGTTTAAGAAAAAATGGAGCATTAATGATTATTCTCGCTCACTTATTGCAAAGAAGTATTCCTTGGGAAGGTGCTAAAATACGATTGATCATGGTAGTGCCTTCCGATAATGCTGCTAATGAAGCCAGGAAGAACATAAGCCGTTTAGTCAATAATGTAAGAATAGATATTGAAGATCATCTGATTGTTGCCCGAGGCAGGCCTTTTGAAACAATCTTAAGAAGAGTATCGAGTAATTCAGACCTGGTGATATTAGGATTAGCTGAACCAAGAGGAAATTTCGAGGAATATTACGATCAATTTATTAATGTTAAAACAGGTGGGATTCCTTCCACATTGTTTGTACTGGCAGCCCAGGATATCAATTTCGAAGATGTTTTGCTTTAAATTAACAATGATACTTGTCAATGATCAATTTATGATCAATAACCGAATCAATAACTTAATAAAAATATGAAATATAATATATTTCTTTCCGGTGAAATACACTCGAATTGGCGCAAAAAAATCATTGAAGGTGTTCAGAAAGTTGAATTGCCGGTTTCATTTGAACATCCGGAACTAGATCATGATCAAAGTGATCATAGCGGATCAAATATACTGGGTAACGAGGATAAAAAATTCTGGTCTGACCACAAATCAGCTAAAATTAATAGTATCCGGATAAGAAATGGCATTAAAAAAGCAGATATTGTGATAGTTAAGTTTGGAGAACAATACAAACAATGGAATGCTGCATTTGATGCTGGATATGCAGCAGCCCTTGGGAAATCATTGATTATTGTTCATCCTGAAGAATTTGACCACGCATTAAAAGAGATTGATTCGGCTGCTCATGCTACCGCCCGGACACACAGTCAGGTAATTGAAATTCTGAAATACCTTTGCAGGGAATAACTCTTTAAATATGCCGAAAGGCTTGTCTCTAAAGGCCATAAAATTTAAAATGTACTGAAACTACCCTCTTAACCTAATAACCCAATAACTTTATAAGCTCAATCAAACTAAAATGGAAATATTTCTCAACATTTTTTTTAACACTGTGTTTAAATAGTTGTCACCATTCAGTAATTTAGAGGTTTTAATTAGGAAAAATTTTGATATAATACATCAAATTGATTGAGATGATATTCTGGAAGAAGCTTATAGTATATGTGTTTTTCGTATTAGTTCTTGCATCCCCAGTATTTATCAATAATTATTCTGGGACAAAGGTTTCTGCGGATAATGCAGATGCTGAGTCTTTTTCATTAAAACAATTTGGTTTCTATCTTCAAAATGTAACTGAAAATGTCGGAGTTAATTTCATCCATCAATCACCCAAACTTGATTCGCAATTAGATCATATACTGCCTCAGATTGCTTCAATGGGTGCCTCTGTCTCAATCGTTGATTTTGATCAGGATGGCTGGAATGATTTTTATCTGACTAACAGTCAATATGGGAGTAAAAACGCGCTATATCATAATCAGAAGGATGGAACTTTTAAGGAAGTAGCAGATTTGATGGGGATCGCTGATGTGAATCGGAAGGGCACAGGGGTGTCAATGGGCGCTGTATGGGGTGATTATGATAATGATGGATTCGAAGATCTCTTTATCTACAAATGGGGTGAGCCTTCCTTATTTAATAACCAACAAGGTAAAAAATTTGTGAAAGTAACCCAGGATTTAAACTTCCCTCAGTGGGTCAATGCGAATACGGCATTATGGTTCGATTATAACACTGATGGATTACTCGATCTTTTTTTGGGTGGTTATTACCCTCCTGAAATCGATTTATGGAACCTTAAAACTACCCGAATTATGCCTGAAAGTTTTGAATATGCAAACAATGGAGGCAGGAATTATTTATTCGAGAATCAAGGAAATGGAAAATTTATAGAAATCGCTGAAAAAACAGGGCTGATTTCAACAAAATGGACATTGGCTGCTGCGGCAGCTGACCTTTCAGGTTCTGGATACCCGGATTTAATCATTGCCAATGATTACGGGGTCGATGAATATTATGTTAATCTTCAGGGAAAAGGCTTCAAAGAAATTGGAAGTGAAGCCGGATTGGGATTTTCACCAAAAAGTGGTATGAATGTAACTTTTGGTGATATTCTTAACGACGGTGACCTTGGCATTTATATTACAAATATTACTCAGGAAGGTGTTTTACTACAAGGGAATAATTTCTGGAGGAAAAGTGAAAGTGGCAATAAGGTCAATTATTTGAATATTGCGCGTCAGAGGGGTATCGAATTGGGAGGATGGAGTTATGGCGCTCAGTTCGGGGATTTAAACAATGATGGATCTCAGGATCTTTACGTTGCCAATGGTTTTATATCAGCTCAGAAAGGAACCACTTACTGGTATGATTATTCAAAAGTTACTGGTGGTAATAAAGCCATCATTTCTGATGCTAAAAATTGGCCGGATATGAAAGGACGAAGTCAATCTGGTTATCAGAGAAATAAAATCTGGTTAAATGATGGTGCAGGCTTTTTTCAGGAAGTAGCTGAATTAGTGGGAGATAATGGAACATATGACAGTCGTTCAATAACGCTTGTCGACTTATGGAACCGGGGAGTTTTAGATATTATCGTAGCGAATCAAAATAATCTACCTTTTGTACTAAAAAATACAGTTAATCCACAGTCAAACTGGATTGCTTTTGAATTAAGTGGCACAGAAAGTAATAGGAGTGCAATTGGTGCTAAAGTCGAATTACAATGGAACGGTAAAATACAATCTCAATTCATAGCAGGCGGCCTTGGATTTTGCTCGCAAAACCAGCGAAGGATACACTTTGGTTTAGGAAATAGTTCGACCATCAATAAAGCTACCATATACTGGCCCTCAGGGAAAATTCAAGTTCTCAACCAACCTGAAATCAGGAAAATTCATCGAATAATCGAAGAGATATGAGTATTGTTGAAACGATCAGAAATAAAAGTAAGTCGATCAGAAAAGAAGTAGAGTCAGTACAGAAAGTTCAAAAGGCATCTTTTTTACAGAAAATTGATTTCAGGTATGTGCCACCGATTTTCATTACACTAATCCTGCTTGTTGGGCATTTTTCATTTGGTATCCTGGAAGGTTATTCGAAAATTTTACTTACACTGGGTACATGTATCATAACTGAGCTTGTGTTATCTCGTTTTATGCTCGGGAAAACTAAAAACCTGGCAAGTGCTTATATATCAGGCATCAGCGTGAGCATCCTGATTCGATCGAATCTATACTGGCCGTACATCGTTACTGCATTTCTTACCATAGCTTCAAAATATGTACTGAGGTACAAAGGGCGCCATATCTGGAATCCATCAAACTTTGGTATTTCCTGGATGCTATTTACAGCACCTTTCAGCGTAGCCGGATTAAGTATACAATGGGGCAATAATATATGGCCTATGTTGGTCATATGGATACTTGGTCTGGTTATAGTTGCCAGGGCTAAAAGATATCACATAACGATTACATATGTATTGAGTTTCATTTTTTTTGCATATATCAGAAGTTTCATCACTGGAGATCCATTTTTAACAGAAGTTGCACCCTTAACAGGCCCCATGTACCAGCTGTTTATATTTTTTATGATCACTGATCCAGCAACGACTGTAAAAAGCAGAAATGGTCAAATACTGGTTGCGTTTGCTATAGCACTTGTTGAATTTATACTTCGGTTGAACCAGTTTATTTATGCACCATTTTATGCGTTGTTTATTGTAGGGCCCCTATTTATGATAATTGATCTAAATCGAAAACGAAAACAGGAAATAGAAAAGGTGAACATATTTAAATGAAAAATCAACTGATTTAAGTATGTCTATTAATCAATTGCCGACCTGGATCTTTTCATCCATTGCAAATTCATAATACTGAAAATGAATCCTGATGCAATTCCTTCATTCATGACATTTGAATTTTCCTTTATTTGGAATATAAAAATCACTATTTTTAACGTATAGGTGTAATGTTAATATATTGCTACCTCTTTTTGACATTGTCTAATTTATTTTTATCAGCAAAATAGTGTAGACTTATTTTTTTACAGATTTTATTAAAATAAATGAAAATGAAAAATACCCGGAGGAAATTTATCAAAAAGACTATTATAGGGAGTGCAGGATTAAGTTTGTCTTCCTTTGCATTAAATGCAAAAAGTTATTCTCAGATACTTGGATCCAATGAACGAATTCATTTTGCAGTGATTGGGCTGAATGGAAGAGGAAAAGCATTATTAAATGCCGCTGCAAAGGCTGAGAATACTGCCATATCCTGTTTATGTGATGTTGATTCCAGAGTTTTTAAGGAATCCCTTGATATTACCAAGGATAGACCAAAAACCTTGGAAGACATACGGCAGGTATTGGAACAGGAGGATGTGGATGCTGTGGCCATCGCCAGTCCCGATCACTGGCATACTCCGATGGCAATTTTGGCTGCCCAGGCGGGCAAACAGGTATATGTTGAAAAACCGGCCAGTCATAATCCCCAGGAGGGAGATTGGTTGGTTGAAGTACAGAATAAAACAGGAAAAGTAATCCAACTGGGTACACAGCAGAGGTCAGCTCCAACGTCTATAGAAGTCGTTAACGAAATCCGCAATGGCATAATTGGCGAGGTTTATCTTGGGAAGGCATGGTATTCCAACAATAGAGGACCAATCGGTATGGGACAAAAAGTTGCCATACCTGATTGGTTGAATTGGGAGTTATGGCAGGGGCCTGCACCAAGAAGGGATTATCAGGATATATGGGTTCATTATAATTGGCACTGGTTCTGGGACTGGGGTACTGGTGAAGTAAATAATAATGGTTTGCATGAATTAGACATTTGCCGTTGGGCCTTGGATGTTGATTATCCAGTAAAGGTTACATCTTCTGGGGGTAGATTCCACTATGATGATGATTGGGAATTTTATGATACACAAATTGTGAGTTACGAATTTCCTGGTAATAAAATGATGAGTTGGGAAGGGAAAAGTTGTAATCCTTTTCAATTTTATAACCGTGGTCGGGGAGCTACCATCCATGGTACAAAAGGAACCGCACTTATCGATAGAAATGGATATATTATTTACGATATGGAAGGAAAGGTGATCAGCAGCAGTGAAGAATCAGAAACCAGTGCAACATTAAATACAGTTGGCGCTGGAGGATTGGATGATTATCATATGGCTAATTTTTTAAATGCTATCAGAAGAGGAGAAAAACTGAATGCACCGATTATGCAAGGAGTGGTCTCCACAACAATCTGTCATTTAGGCAATATATCTCAAAAATTGGGACGAACCTTAAATATTGATTCTACTACCGGGAAAATTATGGGTGATGGAGAGGCAATGTTGATGTGGGGAAGGGAATATGAGCCTGGTTGGAAACCGGAGATATGATCAAGCATTTTCAATTCAAAATTAAAATAGATTTATACTTTTTAAACTTAAAGTAATGAAACGCAGAAAATTCCTTAAAAACAGTATGGGTATCACCGTAGCAGGTACGACACTTGTAAATGGATTATATATACCATCTGCATTTGCATCGAGAATCAATGACTTACCGGTTATTGATATTCCCAGTCCACATCTGAACAAACTGATTGTCAAACCCATTATGACAAATATGTACCATACGGCCGAATGGGAAGGGCCATGCCGGTTTAATGTGGTTTCCCCGGAAGAGGAAAAAAAACGGGCATTGAATTCATTCCAGTCTTTTTCGGAAAGGTTAAGTAAAAATGAATTTAATCTTGATTTAAACAATGTGGAGGTTCTGGAACCAAGCTTGTTACTTTTTATAGAGGATTTTAAATTGAGTGAATCTGATTTGAAAATATTGGACAGGGATATGGAAAAGACTGATGCAATATTTCTTGATCCCAGTGGAGCATCTAAAGCTTCTTATGATATAGCAGTACGATACAAAAAGCCTGTTATTTTTTCATGGGGAATTAATTGTCGTACAGTAGATATCGCAGCTTATTGTCGTAGTAAGGGACTTGAAGTTTTCAATCCCAATTCACAGGAGGAGACTATCAAGATTTTAAATTTATTACGAGCACGAAAAGTTTTTTCACAAACTAAGATTTTGTATCCAACCAACTGGGGATGGCCATCTGTAGCTTCTGTTGCAGGAATCAATGAGCCAGAAAAACTTAAGGATCAGTTTGGCATTGAATTGAATACTATTTCATATGATGAACTTTCGTTTGAAATGGATAGTACCAAGGCAAGCAGGGAAGAAAAGAAAAAGGCGGAAGAAATGGCTGCCATTATCTATGAAAATGCCGAACACGCTTACCTGGATCAAAAATATGTTGCCAGGAGTATGGAATTTTATAATACCATCATTCGGTTAATGAAAAAATATGACTGCAATGCGTTTACGATAGAATGTTTCGAATTCTGTTCCAGCAGGTTACCTCAAAAATGGGAAATAACACCTTGTTTGATTCATACGTTATTTAAAGACCTGGGAATACCTTCCGCTTGTGAAGGGGATCTGGGAGGATTATTATCCATGCACTTATTGATGTCACTGTCCAAGAAATCATCACATTTGGGAAATATGTTTTATCGTGAAAACGGGACCATGGAAATAAATCATAGTGTTCCAGGTACAAAAATGAACGGGTATGACAAACCTGCATTACCTTATCAATTGGGACGATTTGTCGAATCCGGATGGGGTACGAAGGCGCTTGTTGATTTTATGAATAATGATGAAAAAGCAGTAACGGTGGCCCGAATGAATCCAACAGCCACGGGTCTACTTGTTTTAAAAGGTAAACTGGTAGGATCCAAGGGATATGAAGAAGATCTGAGAGGTTGTTCAGTTTCAGCATATATCGTAGGAATTGAAAGTGGTTCAGCAGATGAATTTATGAGAAGGCAAGTGGATTACGGCAATCATCTCGTTTGGGTATATGGGGATTACAGTACAGACTTATATAAATTGTGTGAAATGTTGAATATAAACGTCGAAATTATAGCTTAATTTTTCATGAGACTATTTAAGCCTTGGGTGTTACTGGCATTCAATTTGGGCATGCCTTCAGGTAAGAATTGACATTCATCTTAATCCAATATTATCATATTGTAAGAAAACAATAATGAAAGGATGTACTTTATTTTTTATGCTTGTTTTCCTTGTTCTATCCTCCTGCAAGGATCAGAAAAATGAAACCGGGGACAGTAAAACACAGGTCAAAGTTGAAATAATAAAAGAAAATGATGGCTACGTATTGAAAAGAGATGGAAAGCCATACTTTATAAAGGGAGCCAGAACCATACGCACAAAGTACATGGATAAGGTAGTCGAATATGGTGGTAATTCTGTCCGGATTGGATATAATGAAAATGTAATAGAGGTACTTGATGAGGCTCACAGGTTTAACCTGACTGTTTTATTTGGATTGCCTATGCAGGCGGAGCGGAATGATTTTGATTATAATGATCAGATTGCCATTAGTGAACAATATAAGGGCATTAAAGATATCGTTGAAACCTACAAAGAACATCCGTCATTATTGGCCTGGGCTATTGGAAATGAACTGGATCATATTCCTGGCGATAAGGATTATAATCTTTACATGTGGAATGCGGTTAATGATATTGCTAAAATGATCCATGAGGTGGATCCCAATCATCCCGCAATGACAGTAATCGGAATGGGAAAAAATGAAAAACTGACAGATTTAATCGAAAGATGTCCTGACCTGGATTTACTTGGAGTTAATGCATATGCGGATATTTGGGAGGTACCAGATTTATTGCGAAAGTACAACTGGAATAAACCCTATGCGGTTACTGAATGGGGACCTAGTGGACACTGGCAGGTACCCAGAACTAAATGGGGAGTAGTAATTGAGGAAACAAGCACCGAAAAAGCTCGCGTTTACAAAGAAAGATATGAAAAGGTAATTCTGGATGATCCCTGGTGTGTAGGATCCTATGTGTTTTTATGGACCAGCAACCGTCAGGAAAGAACCCATACATGGTATAACATGTTCCACGATAATGGCACGGAAAAAGAAGCGGTCCAAATTATGCAATATGAATGGACTGGGCAGTGGCCGGAAAACAGAGCGCCACACATCGATTCAGTTCAGATTGATGGAATGAACGCGTTGGATAATATCAATGTAGCTGCCGAAACCCTTCACTATGCTCGTGTTTTTGCCAGTGATCCAGATGTGGATAAACTGACCATAGAATGGGAATTAGTGCCAGAAAATAAAAAGTTCGGTGCATATGCCGGGCATGGTGAGACCAAACCACCTCCTGTTCCGGAAGTCATTAAAGAGATCGAGGAGCACGGAAAATTAATTCAATTCCTGGCTCCACAGGATAAAGGGGGGAATTATCGCCTTTTTGTATACGTTTACGACGGACAGGAAAATGTAGCCGTTGCCAATATCCCTTTTCATATTAAGGAAGAATGAGATACGTTGATCCACAATTTATGAAAATTGAGGAATGTTAGATGATGAAATTAATTGGGCTACCGATTTAATTAAATTTATAATTTAAGATTATGGATCTAAATTATTGATTTATAGTTAGTTATTTAATTCTAATTATTTATATCATGAAAAGACGAAAATTTTTAATCAATTCTTTACTTGGAGCAGCCGGATTAAATTGGGTTTCATGTAAATCACCAAAGTCCGAATCTGATCATTTTAACGGAGAAGAAATTTCTTCCAATGCGCCGGAATACAAATCCGGAAATTTATCCCAGGGAAAATCGATACTCGATGCCAATGAAAAAATCATTCTTGCTTCGATTGGAGCAGGTGGTTGGGGTACTAATCTCGCATTAGAAGTTGGAAATTTAAAAGCCAATGCAGAGTTTAAATATATTTGCGATGTGGATGATACACGTGGTGGGCGCGCCATATCCGAGCTAGGGAAAATCCAGGGATATGAACCAGAAAGAGTCAGGGATATGCGTCATGTTTTTGATGACAAGGATGTGGATGCCGTAATCGTCGCTACTCCGACTCATTGGCATACATTGGCCGCACTCTGGGCCATGCAGGCCGGAAAGGATGTGTATCTGGAGAAATGTATTACCCATAATGTTTCCGAAGGTCAAAAATTGGCTGAGGCTGCCATGAAATACAATCGCATACTTCAATGTGGATTGCAGAACCGTAATGCATCATATAACTGGCAGGCCGCTGAATATATAAAATCAGGGAAATTAGGAAAGATTATAAATGTATCAGTTACTGGATTCCTGCTTGGCCCGGTTGCGCTTAACGAAAAACAGGAGCAGGCACCTCCTGATTTTATCGATTGGGATATGTGGCTGGGACCCGCACCCAAAGTACCTTATAGCATTTCTAGAAATAAATCATGGCATTATTACTGGGATCATAGTGTGGGCATGTGCATGGAAGATGCCATACATCAATTTGATTTGATGCGTTTTGTGCTTGGGAACCCGGGATTGCCTCGATCAGTCTGCAGCTCCGGTGGGAGATATTCGAATCAGGATCAACGCGAAATTCCTGATGTATTAAATGTAATTTACGATTTTGAAGATTTCACCATCAATTTCCAGGCAGGGGAATTCTGTCAGTATCTAATCAAAACCGCTCCTGAAATCAGGTACAGTGATCAATTCCCAGACTGGACTACCAACAGCACAAAAATTATCATTCAGGGCACTGAAGCAATGATGATTCTGGGAAGAATGGGTGGTGGCTGGCAGATATTCGGAAATGATGGGGAAAAAATTGATCAACTGGCTGGGAGATTTCCCTTGCAGGATAATTTATTGAATTACCTGTCCTGTATTCGCTCCCGGGATGTTCCTAATGCAAATATTGTCCAGGGGCATTTAAGTTCCACGATGCTTCATTATGCTAACATGTCATTCAGGTTGGGTAATCGACAGCTAAAAATAGATCAAGAGAGTGAATTCATTAAAGATAATCCTGAAGCCAATGAACTTGCAAAAGGTTATTACCGGGAAGGATTCGAATTACCCGAAATAACTTAATATACTTTTATATGCGAATTAAATTTTCTGATCGGTGGCTTAAAATTGTATTGGGAGGGCTGGTCTTTATTACCATACTTATAGCATTTGCCTATATACGCGTATGGGATAAAACCGAATTGGAGTTCAGGTTTCAGATAAACCAGGAGCTGATTCAAGTATCCATGTATGGCGAACCTCCCACGTTTGCGATCTGGTTGGAGAATGGTAAAGGAGATCTTGATAATGTATATATAACCCATAGGGCTTTTGCAGGCGATTGGGAAGGCAAACCCCAGGTACCTGTTGCCCTGCCGTACTGGTTTTATTTAAACGAATCGGGGAAATTAAGTAAAGAAAACAGTTCTTCGGGATTTCTGGATATAGATGCCGTTTCCGGAGCAACACCTAGAGATGAGTTTTTTGTGATCCGGGTAAGAGTACCACCGGATTCAACATATATGTGCTGGATTGAAATGAATTTATCCGGAGATTATAATGAATTTTATAAAGAAACCGATCCGGTAAATATGACATCCGATGAATTTGGAAACGGGCAACCCGCATTGGTTTATTTTGGAAAAATAGAGACCTTAATAGGCCAAATTTTGGAGCCTGAAATATTTGGGATGAGTATCCTTCCCGATACAACAGAAAACATCATACGTTCTTTAGTAGGGATAACCACAGCTGATGATGTTTTCAGTTCTATTGAGGTGGAAGTCGTACGCCCAAAACCATATATTATTAAATAATTAGTTGAATATTTATTGATTTTATGAAGAATTTTTGGTGTATCTGCCTACTGGCAGGCAGGTTGGAGTTTTGGTGGTTAATTATTATCATGCGATCAGGGCACCAAATCACAAATATGAAATTCCAGAAGTATTTTTACTTCAGTGTATGAAGTGGTTGAATAATTATTCAACAATTCTTTGAATATGTATAAAATATTACCTTTTCTCATTTACCTTTTTGTTTTATCAACCTGCAATTCAATCAAGGATTACCAACAAACTGATAAACCCAATATTATTTTTATTATTTCGGATGACCAAGCCTGGTCAGATTATGGATTTCTGGGCCATCGCTTTATTGAAACTCCACATATCGATAAACTTGCGAGACAAGGTATCACCTATACTAGAGGTTATGTCACTGCACCCTTATGTAGCCCATCGCTCGCTTCCATCATTACCGGGCTTTATCCCCATCAGCATGGGATCACTGGAAATGATCCTGAATTTTGTTCTGGAAATAATAGATATGGGCATGAATGGTTGATGGAACGAAAGGTACATTTTGATACCCTGCTTGAAAAATTCAAAAGCAAACCTTTACTAACCGAAATATTATCCGATCAGGGATACCTTTCCTTCCAGACAGGAAAATGGTGGTTGGGGAGTTACACAGATGGAGGATTTGATTACGGTATGACACATGGAATCCCTGAAATGGGTGGTCGGCATGGTGATTTTGGCCTGGATATTGGACGGCAGGGCATGGATACCGTTTACCGTATGTTAGAACTGGCAATTGAAAAAAGGCTGCCCTTTTTCCTATGGTATGCTCCATTTCTTCCGCATTCACCCCATAATCCTCCCGATTCCCTTTTGCAGAAATATTTAAAAGCTACAGCCTCAGAGCCGGTAGCCAGATACTGGGCCAATTGTGAATGGTTTGACACCACCGTCGGACAATTATTAAATTATCTCCAAAAGAAAAGACTATTAGAAAATTCAATCATCCTCTATCTATGTGACAATGGGTGGGTTCAGGATCCGGAGAGGCAGAACCGGTACCTGGAAGGATCAAAAAGAGCTCCTTATGACATGGGAATTCGAACTCCAATTATGGTCAGCTGGCCCGGACATATTGATCCCATTATGGATACTCTTACCCTTACCAGTAGCATAGACATAGTACCAACTGTTTTAAATGTGCTGGAAATATCTCAACCGCAATCTTTGCAAGGGATCAGTCTGCTGGATCGAAATAAACTACAAAACAGAAACCGGATATTCAGTGAAGTCTTTTTTCATGATATCGAAAGTATGAAGGAACCGACACTCAGTTTGAAATATCAGATTATTATTAAAGATGAGTGGAAATTAATCCTGCCAGATAACCGGAATCTTCCGGATAGTACTGCTGAATTATATAAAATTTTAAAAGACCCGTTTGAAAAAAATAATATAATTAACCATTATTCTGACCTGACCGATGAATTGAAAAAAGAAGTTTATGAATGGTGGAAACCCGGATTTGAGAAATAAATCATATTTATACCGGCGGAAATAAATAAAAAGATAATGAAATTAAACAAGTATTATTAATGAAAATTGGAGTGCTTGATTCAGGATACAATTCCTATTCGATTGAACAACAACATGTTAAAAAATATGGATTTGAACTGGAAGTGTTTGAAGAACACTTCGGGGATCTAGCAGAAAAAATTGAGTTTTCCAGTGATAAAACCGGTTTATTTATCAGGCAAACTGAAATAGATAAAACCTTTCTTGATCAATGTCCAAAATTAAAAGCGATTGTCCGTTATGGAATAGGTTATGACAATATTAATTTAGAAGAAGCGAAAGCACACAACATAAAAGTTGCCAATGTTCAGGGTTATGCTACAAATTGTGTTTCTGAACATGCTCAAGCTCTTATGTTTGCCTGTCTACGTTCCTTACCGAAAGGTGAGTTAGATATTCACAGCCGTTTCGGGAAACCTCCTGTTCCGGATATCTTTGAATTACATGACAAAACCCTGGGTATTATTGGTTTGGGACGTATTGGAAGCCGCTTTGCTTCAAGCTGCCGTCCACTTTTTAAAAGGATCCTTGCGGTTGATCCATATATTCCCTTTGTTCGATTCAAGAAGGCAGGAGTAATCAGATCGGAACTAAATAAACTTCTGACAGAAAGTCATGTAATATCCATTCACTGTAATCTAACTATGGAGACGAATCATCTTATAAACCGCGATACTATCAGGCTGATGAAAAATAGACCGATTATCATAAACACTGCGCGCGGACCTGTTATGAATGAAAAAGATATATTATGGGCATTGAAAAAAAACAGGATTCACAGCGCCGGTATCGATGTATGGGAAAATGAACCCATCACATCAAAGCAGAGATTCTTGACGGATCATTCCCGTGTTGTTTCTACCGGTCACTATGCCTGGTATTCTGATAATTCTTCTTTGGAATTACAAAAAAGGGCTGCTGAAAATATGGTCGGCCTTCTTAAAGGTAAAATCGTGATGGATCAGTTGGTATAAGGGATGATTGGAACCGGATTTTTTTAGATTTACTGTATTACATGGGTATACTATAAATTTTCATTACATGTTTTGCTGCTAAGGGGAGTAAATAACATTTTATCATGTTATTTTTAAACACGTGTCTAATTATAATTTTTTTAAATCCTTTCAAAATGAATGATATTTTTAAATCATTATGGATGATTGCATTATTTATTTTCATCATTACATCATCCCGCGTTACCAGTTTCAGTCAAGAAACGATTCCTGGTAAGCCGAATATAGTCCTGTTTTTCGCCGATGACCTCGGTTATGGTGACCTGGGTGTATTTGGACACCCCACTATACGGACACCTAATCTGGATCAGATGGCTTCAGAAGGAGTGAAACTTACACAGTTTTACGTAGCTGCTTCTATCTGTACACCCAGCCGGGCGGCTTTGTTGACCGGAAGATTACCCATTCGAAATGGTATGTGTGGAGGCAGGGGTGTTTTTTTTCCGGATACCAAAGGGGGATTACCACATGAGGAAATTACCATCGCCGAGGTTTTAAAGGAGCAGGGTTATGCTACAGCCTGTGTTGGTAAATGGCATTTAGGCCATAAACAGGAATTTCTACCACCAAACCAGGGATTTGATTATTATTTTGGGATTCCCTATTCCAATGATATGAGCCCAACACCCTTAGTACTTGGATTGGAAACAATTGAAGAAGAACCTGATCAACGATTATTAACAAAAAGATATACGGAACATGCAATCCGATTTATCGAAGAACATAAGGAAGAACCATTTTTCCTTTATTTACCATATACTTTTCCTCATATACCATTATATGTGTCAGATGATTTTAATGGAACCAGTAAAAGAGGACTTTATGGCGATGTTGTTCAGGAGATTGACTGGAGTGTTGGTGAGATAATGAAAATTTTGAAGCAATATGAACTGGATGAAAACACCTTTGTTTTTTTTACGAGTGATAATGGACCCTGGTTGGTGATGGATGAAAATGGTGGATCTGCAGGATTATTGCGTGAAGGTAAAGGATCCACGTGGGAAGGTGGAATGAGAGAGCCAGCCATCGCCAGATTTCCCGGAGTCATCGAAAAAGGCAAAATTTGTACTTCAATTGCAACGACACTTGATTTATTCCCTACCCTTGTTCGGCTGGGAGGAGGTGAAATTCCTGATGATAGGATTATGGATGGGGTGAATATATTACCTGTTTTGAAAGGAGAAAAGAAAATAGGAAAAGATACTGTGTTTTATTATAAAGGAAGAAGGTTATATGCCATTCGAAAAGGTCCCTGGAAAGCTCATTTTATCACAGTCACACGTCCTTATGGGCCGAATGGGTTGACTGAGGAACATGATCCACCTTTATTGTTTAATGTTGAGACGGATCCTTCGGAAAAATATAATAAAGCGGAAATGTATCCGAATATTATTGAGGAGATCCTGGGGATTAAACAATATCATGAAGATAATTTGGAAAATGTACCCACGAGGATTAAATAATAGCACGTAAATAACTAGATGCTATATGCAGGCCTTTAAAATTGAAGATTTATTCTTCTCATACAGAAAAAATGATAGCATCTTACATGATATTTCTTTTTCAGTATCGGATAATCAAATTTTTGGTTTGCTTGGTCATAATGGATCAGGAAAATCAACCTTATTAAAACTCATCTGCGGTTTAATGAATCCGGGAAATGGCAAGATTGTTTTTTATAATAAGCCCATATATGAATACACAACATCTGATCTGTACAATAAAATGGGCGTTTTAATTGAAAAATCAATTTTCTACGGACATCTCACAATTTATGAAAATCTAAAAATAATTACGCGATACAGACATATAGACAATAGTAGAATATATGAGGTATTGGATATGGTAGGACTTTCAGATTTTTATAGGCTGAAAACATATCAACTATCTACTGGAATGAAGCAAAGAATGGGGATTGCAGCTGCCCTGATACACGACCCACAGGTTATTATATTGGATGAGCCTACCAATGGATTAGATCCGGAAGGTATCATTGAAGTAAGGAATCTTTTAAGATCTTTAAAGTCAAATGGAAAAACATTGGTTGTATCGAGTCATATATTAAGTGAAATGGAAAAACTCTGTGATCAGTTGATCATTCTTAAAAGTGGAAAATCCGTTTATACAGGATCTCTCAGTAAGTTGATATGGAACAAAAATGATAAGGAAATAATTTTGAATGCAAGACCAAAGACAATGGTTATTGATTTGCTAAAAATGAAGAGAATATCATATAGGATTGAAAATGAAAATATTATCGTTGATATTAAACATGATAGGGTTCCTGATTTGCTTCATGAATTAGTAAGGAAAAATGTACTCATTGATACCGTAAATTTCAGAGTAAAAACACTGGAAGATTTATACATTTCCTTGAATTAAGTAAGAATGATTTTAATTGGTGCTATAACTGCTGAAATAATTAAAATCCGTCGGAGTGGACTATTATGGCTTGCATCCCTTGGAACAATCATAGTCAATATGATATTTGCAATGCTAGCTATATATTATCCTAATATTTTTTTAGATAATTCACAATATCAAAATGTCTGGTACACTTGGATAGCTTTTCATTATCAAGGTATACTTGGTCTCTTATTGCCTATGTACCTTGTAATTATTTGTGCATTATCTATTAATCTTGAGAATCGTAATGACACCTGGCGCTTTTTATATGTACTTCCCGTTCCAAAATACATCATATACCTTTCAAAACTCTTCATAGTTACCTGTATATTTATTTTATCTCATTTTTTGTTTTTGGTTTTGTTAATATTATCTCCTCTGATCATACAGATTTTTCGCAATGAGTTGAATTTTATTTTTCTGGAAATACCGTTTGAATTATTAGTGAGCTTTTTTGTCCGAACTATACTTTCATCCTTTGGAATTATTGGTCTTGTTTTTTTTATCAGTTATTTTTCCAGATCTTTTATTTTTCCATTGGCATTTGGCATTATAGGTTTTGTAATAGCTAATTTATTATTGGATCAGTTTAAATTTCCTGAATGGTTTCCATTTACCTATCCAGCATTAAATCTATTTTCAAAAGACAGTTTGACTATTGAGCATAAATTATGGTTGATAAATTTATACAGTATTTTATATTATATATTGTTTCTTGGAATTGGAATTTATTTTTCGAAAAAGGACACAATTAAAACGAGATAATCTAATATGATAAATATTATAACAGTTATACTTATTAAATCATGAAAATTAAAAAAGCCAGAATAATACTGATTATTGTTACGATTTTACTTTCGTGTAGTGAAAAAGATAGACGTGATCAATTAATGGTTGATGAAACATCCATCCCCTTCTTGTGGGAAAATGCCTCAGTTTATTTTCTATTGACAGACCGGTTCAATAATGGAGATACAACAAACGACTTTTCTTATGACCGAAAGCAGGATGGAGCCAAACTCAGAAGTTTTATGGGCGGAGATATCAAGGGTATCACAGAAAAGATAAAGGAAGGATATTTTAATAAATTAGGAGTAAACGCCATATGGCTTACTCCGCCTGTGGAACAAGTGCACGGATTTACAGATGAAGGTACGGGCAAAACATATGCATATCACGGATACTGGACATATGACTGGACTTCGATCGATCGCAATTTTGGTACATGGAAGGATTTAAAGGAAATGGTAGATGTCGCTCATGAAAATGATATCAGGATCGTATTGGATGTAGTATTAAATCATACTGGTCCTGTAATCCAAAAAGAACCTTTCTGGCCTGATTCATGGGTAAGAACGTCTCCAATTTGTACCTATACGGATTTTGAGTCCACAGTTACCTGTACGCTGGTAAAAAATCTTCCGGATATTTTAACCGAAAAAGAAGATCCTGTTGAATTACCGGAGTTCCTGATCAACAAATGGGAGCAGGAGGGAAGACTTGAAAATGAAATGACAGAATTAAATGAATTCTTTGAAAGAACAGGATATCCGAGAGCTCCAAAATATTACATCATCAAATGGCTTACTGATTTTGTTAGGGAAATTGGCATTGATGGATTCAGAGTTGACACTGCAAAACACACTGAACCTGATGTCTGGAAGAAATTATGGGATCAGGTTGTACTCGCATTTGGGGAATGGAAGCAAAACCACCCAGATAAGGTGCTGGATCAAACTGAATTTTTTATGGTAGGAGAGGTATATGGATTTAATATACATGATGCACCTTTATACAATTATGGAGATTCTTTGGTTAACTTTTATAATTATGGATTTAAAAGCCTTATAAATTTTTCTTTTAAGACAGATGCAAATAAGTCGATGGAAGAGATATTCAGTATGTATTCTCAAAAACTGAATAATGGACTTATGGGAATGAGCATTATGAATTATGTTTCTTCTCATGATGACAGCCAGCCATTTGATGTTCAACGTAAGAAAGTATACGAGGCGGGTACAAAATTATTATTAGCACCAGGGGCTGTACAGATATATTACGGAGATGAATTAGCCAGACCATTGGAAGTTGAAGGTACAATGGGAGACGCCCATCTCCGGTCGATTATGAATTGGGAGGATCTCGAAAAAAATACTCAAAAGGAAGATTACACCACTTCTGATGTATTTCAACACTGGAGTAAATTAAGCCATTTTAGAAAAGAACATCCTGCTGTTGGAGCTGGTATTCATCAGAAGATCAGTGATTCACCTTATACATTTACACGATTGCTCAAAAAAGAATCAATATCAGATCAGGTAATGGTTGTATTTTATCCTACATCATCGATCATTGATGTGAATGGATTTTTTTCGGAAGGGATAGAAATCAAAGATTATTATTCCGGTAATAAAGCAGTGGTTACCGAAAATCAATTAGAGTATGAATCTCTTGAAGATATTGTATTATTAGGCAAACCACTTAATAATTAATAATCAACGCTTTATAATTCAGAATTTGATAGTGAATCATTTTGATTTAGATAGGATGTCTATGCGATGGTATATGAAAATATAAAGATAAATAGAATTGTGCTTACAATCAGTCCGATCATAAAAATAGTGTAGGACCAGTGAAGTAATCGGTATTTTTCATTTAAAGTTTTACCAAAAAAATATATATCTGCCGACATGCTGTCATATAACCATTGAGGATCATATTTCAATTCACGCATATGCATCACGAAATCGTGGAGCGAAATGTTTATAAAATTACCAAAGAATAAAGGGCTGGTCTTATTTTCTTTAATCTTATTATCTTGCATCCGGTTACCGATTATTTTTGGCCTGGCGGATAATATGGCAAAAATTACAGAAATGAATGAACTAAGGAGTAGTGTTATGATTGGAGCTAAAAATCTGAAGTTTTGATGATTAAATTTACTGGAGATGCTGAAACCAATTCCTGCAAAGATTACTATTACAACTATAATGATTGTGTTAAGGCTGATCATTACACTTGTTTTCCTATCGACAATGGATGTCAGATTGATATGATTTCGATAATTATCCCTGTAAAATGAATCGAGGCTTCGTCCAGATTTCACTTCGGTTTCCCTTCTTTTCGTTTTACTACGAGCCTTATTCATCCTATCCCATTGCTTCTTAAGGTTATTAATCCTTACTTTTTCATATTTTTTAAATGCTGCTTCAGTTTGGAATGAAGTTTCTGATAAGACTTTGTATTGATGCTTTTCCCACTCATAATCATTGATAAATTTATCCATCAATGATTCGTATTCCATTCGAAGTATTTCCGAATTCATGAAAAAATTCTTTTTACCAATGTATGCCACATCAGCATCGTGTATGATTTTTTCAAGCAGGGAGGGATTGGGCCTCGGATTATATGAAGCCCATATAAGTGAAGTTACCTTTTTTATTAAATCTTCATCAACACCATTTTCTGTGAGGAAGGTTTCTGCCATTGACACACTTTCTTTAGCTGGTTTTTTATGATCCACGAGTATGCCGGTGTCTTTAAACCAGGTAGCAAACAGCAGAAGTTTTTGATAATAATTACTGATCTGGTATTTCCTGGCAAGTTCTGTAACAATACCTACTTTTGAACTGGTATTTCTGAAATTATGAAAATAAACACCTTCCTTCTCATTTTTTCTATGAAGGATTTCTATATGGCTGGCTACCTTATTCAGTAAATCTTCATCTATCATCTATAAATTTTAAAGGATTGATTATTTAACACTCCCTTCCTCAATCCATGGCAAGTATAATAAAAAATCTATTGAGAATGAATCTAAAATATTAATGATCTTTTTATACTTGTTTGATAATCTAAAAATTTTTATAGCCAAGAATATTTTAAAGTAATAAAAAGTTTGAAAAATACAAACCTCATTATACAAGGACGACATATTAATCGATCGGAAATCTAATTCAATTATCAAAAAATTCAAATAATTAAATTAGATTTCCTGTTTGTTTATACAATTATTTAATCGTACAAAATGAGTTACTTATGGAAAAACTAATCATCTTATTTACTGGGTTCTTTGTTTTTTTATCCTGTACTGATCATAAAAATCAATTTGTGTTTGATAAACAAATCATTTTGAATATTGAAAAGGATTTTATGAATATGGTGAATACAAATGGGATACAGGATGCCTTTGTGCATTTTGCAGATGATAGTGCTGTTTTGGTTCGCAATAATCAAATAATAAAAGGTAAAAAAGCGATATTTTCCTTTTATGAAAATATGTTGTATGAGGATATTCGGCTTACATGGTCACCTGATTATGTTGATGTTTCAGGTAGTGGGGATATGGCGTACACCTATGGGACATATCATTTTTCGGCAGTTGATTCAACTGGAAAGGAAATAACTTCTGAAGGCATTTTTCATACTGTATGGAAAAAAACCCCCGATGGGAATTGGAAATATGTATATGATTAAATTTATGACTTGAGTGAAATTATTTCTCAGCGTGGAGATTGAATTTAATCTTTATTTTGACTTTTATTCAAATATTATATATTGTTCCGGATCCTCGGAAAATTTTCGAACACAATTCATGGAGCAAAAATAATAGGTGAGTTGCTGGTAGTTAATTCTGACTCCTGCTTGATGTCTTAGCATTTGCATTTGACAGACCGGATCAGTCACTCTTTGATTAATGAGTTCTTTATAAATGATATCAAATAGCTTAATGGGTTTTGAAATATTTTTGAATTTTTTAATTCCAAGGTATTCAATACGATAATCTTTCATGGATTTGAGCTTATTTTTTGAGGATTCCGAGCATAAAATTTGCCCACCTGTTGCATAAGCAGTGATTCTTGACGCTAAATTGATGGAGGTTCCAAATAAATGGCCTTTTTCCTCATAAATTTCACCATAATGAATGCCTGTATGTATAGAAAGAAAATTTGACTCCTTTTCAGCCAATCTATGCATATTGATAGCCGTTCTTACTAGATCATCAATTTGATTAGATAAAAGGACCACTTCATCACCCACACGCTCTTTTAAGATCGTTTCACCCTCCATGGAATCTTTAACAATCAACAGGTAACGGTTAACCAGATTGGCTGCCGTCTTTGGTCCATGCGCTTCGGTCATTGCAGAATATCCAGATAGATCACATATTAACAACCCAGTATTTTTGATCATATATGTTTTTAGTACTAAGTAAGTAAAAAAACATTAAATCAACATGCTTCTTCAGGCATATAGCATAAATAATTGCTTCAAAATAAATTCATTCATGATCAATATGTTTGGAAAGAACCAATCGTTTAATCAAGAAAATCTGCCAATGGGTTGATTAATCCAGATTTGAAAAATTTTATCGTATAAAGCACCCCAACATGTTGCATTTGGAGGTGTGGTTTGAATATTTATAACATCGGATATTTAATAATTAAATAAACTTTTATTATTCCTTAATCTTTTTATAAACCTGTACATGCCATGGAAAGCTAATCCCTTGGTAAACTGGTTTAAATCCTTTTGTCTGAATAAATGCTGACATATTCTCAGGAGAATGTATATAGGTTCTGAAAGGATTTTTTCTGAAATAAAAATAAATTCTACTCAGTAATATTAAAATTCGCGAGATCGGATTCCTTAATGGAAAGGTCAAACCTAAAGTATCCTTACACAGTTCTGTAGCAGTGGTCAGTAGCGATTGATAATCCGGATAACAACATACGACCTTGTCCAACGTGACATAATCATGAGGTATAATTTTCTCTTTTAAATTAGTAATATCACCAAAAATAAAATTACCCTTTTTTCCCCATCCATTTTTCTTTGCGAATTGAGAAGCCACCTCCAGGTATCCCCTGGATGCGTCAATATCCGTAGTTTTACTCGCTTGATGTTCTTGAAAGTACCATTGTATGGCACCTATACCTCCTCCTATGTCAAGTAGGGATTTTCCTGGTATATCTGTCTTATTAAATTTCTCAAGGAGTTTATTAGTAGATTTTCCGGGACCTTTTTTTTGGTATTTTTTCATTTCTTTCCTGGCCCCTTTCAGATCAAATAATTGATCGGCACCACAACAATGCTGACAATCCATGAGTTATTTCAATTAATGAAAACGATAAATATAGTATTTAATGGTTATGTTTATGACTGAATTAAAAAAATATTTTTTTGCCATCATTGTAAAATGATAATGAAAAGGTTTTTATTGTTGATATTCATAAGTACGTCTGTTTTAATCTTCTCGGATTGTCAAAACAAACATGAAAGAGCTATAAGAACCGGATCTGCTGTATCTGATAAGGCATCCCATAAAGAGGATATATTAGAAAGTATAATTATTTATGGTAGTAAAACCTGTGTGCATTGTCTTTCTTTTTTAGAGAAATTGGACCAGGAGGGTATTAATTACACATTTAAAGAAGTTGATAATGACGATGCAAATTTTCAGGAAATGTATGCTAAAATAAAAGCCATCAAGTTTAAGGGTTATGTTAACTACCCGGTTGTTGATGTGGATGGCGAAATCCTTGTAGCTCCGGATTTTGATGAATTTTATAGGGTCTACCGCTAGAGTTACGCTCTTAAGCAATATATTTGCTTCGGGAGCGAATTTTGATTATTGAATCGCGATTTTCGATTTTGATCCCTTTTTAGGGGCACTTATCACTAGCAACTAATCTGATTTTTTATAACTAATGGAAACACCGGAACTGCTGGATTTGTTTATGGTGGTTTCATAATTATCAAGACTTTTTACATAATCGACAAAGTCCTTCGCCCCACCATAATTATTACTGACATTATGAGCAGTAAAACAACCACCGGTTTTTAGTTTTGGATCAACATCCTTGAAATACTGGGTATACCATCCTTTATCTGCATCTGAAAAGACAAAATCAAATGGACCTTTCAGTTCTTTAACCAACTGATGAGCATCTGCCAAGCGTGCATCAACAAATTTTTCCAGCCCAGCCTCCCGGATGTTTTTTAATGCTTCATTATGCCTGGATTCATTGATCTCTATGGTCGTTACTTTCCCTCCGGTTTTACTCATCGCCCAGGCGATCCAGATGGTAGAATGTCCGGTTGAAGTTCCGATTTCAAGTGCCGAGGTATATTTGTTTTTAGTGATCAGATCATACAGTAATTTTCCATCCTGGTAGGGTACATTCATATCCCGCCAGTTACGACTGTTTTTGTCGAGAAACTGTTGCACCTTTTCGTCGAGTGTGGTTAATTCTGTATTCGATTGTCCACAGGCAGCGCCTGAAAATAATAGATACAGGAAAAGGATCCTGATAGTGAGATTGGTTTTGACAGATATTTTTAACATGGCAATCAATTTAATATTGCAATATAATAAAGAATCTGAAGCAATTTTGAATAAAAAAAGCCAGTCTGATTTTTATCGGACTGGCTTTTTTATAAAGAAAATGCCTTATTTTGTCAGTGTCATTTCCACAAGGATATCTATTGCAACGTCGGGAGTAGCAGGATTATCATCGATATCCTCAGTTTCAACCTGTGTGAAACTAATTTTTAGCGTATTTCCACTAAGGGAAATAATATTTACTGTGGTTTCATCTACGGTACCGGCATCCAGTGTTACTGTCTTGCCATCCGAACTTACGCTCCAGGTCCCATCATCTATTTCACCTCCAATATTGGAGAAATAGGTATTGTTATCTTTGAAATCAATGGTACCCGTTCCCGAAAAGGTAGCCTGTATAATGGATTCAATAAAAGCGGCAGCTATACCTGCTTCAATTTCAGATGCTCCCAGTACGTTTATGAAATAATCTGTTATTGATTGACCGCCAATAGTTGCATCCACATTCGCTTCGTCAATAGTCCATAAACCGATAAGATCCGATTTCGCTGCCGGTTCTTCATCTTCACTACAACTGCTGATAAAAACAAATAATGAAAGTGCCCCGAATAAAAGGAGAAATTTTGCTTTTGAGATAATTTTAGTCATAATTTCTAAGTTTTAGTATGTTCTGAATTTAATTTTTTTGCAAAAATATACTTTTAATAATGTTTTTTGTCACAATGTAACCATTATGTTAAAATTTTTTAATGAAACGCATTTTCAATGATGTTTATTTGATTTTTATCCCTATAAATTATATTTTATAGTAATCGTTATGAAACAAGATATCAGAAATCAGGTAAAATTCTATTTATCAATTGCATTTATGATTCTTACTAATGTTTTATGCAGGAAAGCGAAACAATTTGGTGTAGATTGGAGTCTAACGTATAAATATTTGGAACAAGGATCAATACAATAATGAGATGGAGATTAGATTTTGCATGAGTAGTTTTATTACCAAGGATAATAATCGAAAGTAAATGTTACGGTCTAATTGATCCCTTTTTTATATAGATTAAACATTAAAGCAAATCAACGAATTAAAAGTTCATCTATCAGTTATTCCAGTTTACTGGTCTACTGATTTACCATTCTACGATATTATTACCTTTTGCTCCAGATTTCATACATAGGCTCACCTCTTGAATTTAAACCCTGATGATGCCATAATCCATCGATCAGTTCGAAATCAAATGACAGGGAAGCCCCTATGCGTGTATTATCCCTGGAAAAAAAATCAATGTTCTCGGTATATTTTGCTCCGATTGTAGTATATGTGCCACCACCGGTTCCGAAAAATTCACCAGTCTCCGTATTGTATGCGATCCATTGAAATCGTTTACCAGATAATATTTTCATGGTTTTTCTTGGATGATCGGTATCCCTGGTTGTCAATTCACCATCCTGTTTTCTTCCGGCAAACAGCCAGGCACCGTTTAATTTTCCTGGAGATCCATTATCGATTCTCATAAATAATTGGTTATCAATTGTTAATCTATCATCACTTAAATCATAGATTTCATTAAAATTTTGCCCAACAGTTGTATTATCAAAGGTATTGAATTCCAGTAATTGCTTTAACAGATTATCTTTAATGGACCAGCTTCCTCCCAGCGTACCTTTAAATTCTCTGGATTCAGCATTAAATTCCGCATATGCAAAATAATTTCCGGTAAATATGATCACACCAACCTCAGACTTCCATGCACCCTGTAAATCTTTCATTTTCTGCTGTCCTTTATCTAAAGTTGATAATCCTGGTAAGATTAATAAGCAAATAATGTATACTATGGAATTCATGAGCAATCTAAATTTGTTAAATTTTGTATTTAATTGATTCAGCTTACATAAAAGCAAACTAAAAATTAATAAAAGGTCCGGAATTCTACAACAGTTAATATTTAAAACTATTAAAAAAGTCTCATTCGATAGGAATTCATCGCAAATTCCCCAAGCTTTCTGGTGAGTTTATGATTAATATAAAAGCCCACAATGGCTCCAAATCCAGGGATTAGTTGCAAAAGTTTAGCCACATCGAGATAATCACGATATTCAATTTGAAAAGTGCGCCAGTCGAATTGATTAATATCATCTGGCATTTTCTGTTTAATTTTTTCCCAGTTCTGCAATCGCTTAAATAATACTTTGCGCTGTTTTTGTCTTGAAAAGGTAAGTTGAAATATATGCAACAGATAAATTCGTTCTTTATAATCTGAAACATCAAATCCGTACAGATTAGCTATTTCAAAAAGTAATTTTATTTTGATACTCAACCATAAAGGCAGGTCGGTTAAACCCAATAAAATACCTCCATACCCGGTAACCGCTCCCTCGGCTGCCGCTGTTTTACTGTAGAAATCAATTTTTTTCCTGACCTTTTGCTCGATTGCTGAAAGCGATTCTTCGTGTAGAGCGGGTAAGGTTGTCAGTCGCGCTCCGAAAATCACTGTTTTAGTCATTTGCTTGATGGCGGTCGTAAAAATCTGGTGTATACGTTCCGGTATCATATTGTTGATTCCAGTCTGTATCGATTTTGCCATGCTTCCAATTGCAGAGGGTTTATCATACATGGATTTTTTCCATGCCCTTAATTCCTCAAAAACCTGTAGTTCATATACTTCCATTACCTAATGAAACATACGAAAGTATGATGATTAAAGCCAGGTAAGATTTTGGTTTTTTGTATTTTTAGCAATTATATAAGGATGAATTAAATAAGATTAGATTCTTTTCTTATTTTTATTGTTGTATGTGATTTTTTGAATTGAAATATTTTTTGATAGTAAAGTACCATAAATCTTCAAATTTCAACAATTATGAAAATAATCAATATATTTTTATTGTTAATTTTAATGATATTATCATTTTCTGGTTTCGGACAAACCGGGAAAGTGTTTGACAATTTATCCATGTCCAGCACAATTTTGAATATGGAACGGAAGTATGCTGTTTACCTGCCTCCGGATTATGAAACCTCTGAAAGAAGTTATCCGGTATTATACCTGCTACATGGTGGTGGCGATGATCAGACCGGTTGGGTACAATTCGGGGAGGTTTTACATATTGCCGATAAAGCCATTCTAGAAGGTAAATCTACCCCCATGATCATTGTGATGCCTGATGCTAGTACTGGAAGACGGGGTTATTTCAATGACGCTAAGAACGAATGGCGGTATGAGGATTTCTTTTTTGAAGAATTTATGCCATATGTTGAGAAAACCTTTCGAATCAAAGGGGAAAAAAGATACAGGGCAGTCGCAGGCCTATCCATGGGTGGAGGTGGATCCTATATGTATGCTCTCCATCATCCTGAGCTGTTTTCATCAGCCTGTCCATTAAGTGCAAGTACAGGGGCACTTACACTTGAATCAGCCAAAGAACGGTATGAAAGGTATTATAATGAAAAGATTTCTGATGAGGATATTGAGGCTTATTTTAAAAAATACAGTGCACTGGAATTGATCAATTCGATGTCTGCAGATGATGTTAAATCTGTGAGATGGTACATTGATTGTGGTGATGATGATTTTTTATATGAAGGCAATTCACTGATTCATATCGCAATGCGTAAAAAAGAAATTCCACATGAATTCAGGGTCAGGGATGGGGGTCATACCTGGACATACTGGCGCGATTCCTTGCCCGAAGTGCTCGAATTTATTTCCATGGCTTTTCATCAGCACTAATACTATGATAGTTTTATTCCTTTGAACTATAAACTACATAAGAGGAGTAGGACTTCTGTAGAAAAATGAGATTACACCGCAATTGATCGGGATTAAAAAATGCAGATAATCCAATGGGAAGCGGGATTAGATAACCATTAAAAAATCTATCAGTAAAAGATTATTTAGCAGGGTCAGTTTGCAGGAAGGTTAAAATCGACTGATAATCCGGTTCATTTCCAATTTCTTCAACCAGCTGCGTATATATCACTTTCCCTTGACTATCGATTATAATAACTGCCCTGGCATTCAATCCCTTAAAAGGCCCATCTTTTAAAAGTACACCATATTTATGGGCAAAATTTCTTTCATCACAGAAATTTGAAAGAGTAATCAGGTTCTGGATTCCTTCTGCACTACAAAACCGGAAATGTGCGAAAGGTAAATCCATAGAGATACACAATATTTTAACATTTTCGAGTGCAGAAGCAAGTAAGTTGAACTCTCTTACTGAACTTGCACAAACATTCGTTTCAATACTTGGAAATATATTTAATAACAATCGATTGCCTTTAAAATCATTCAGGGATACTTCAGTGAGATCAGATTTAACCAATGTGAAATCAGGCGCCAACGAACCAATCTTTGGGAGTTCGCCCGAAGTATTTACCTCCTGACCATCCAATTTTACTGCAGCCATACACATTCCATTTTATTTTCCAACCACTTATGATATGATCGTCTTGAATATAATCAATCTACTTAACCTCAACTAAATACATTTTATCCAATCCAGGGTAATGGAAAATGGTCCTGCTTGTTTATCCGATATAAGCAATCCAACCTGATGAATATGCTCCGCTTTAATTGGGCCTACATTAGTCAAAATATTACCCCGATAGGTTGGTATAAAATCTTCCAGAGGTAATTGGATCTCCATCCATTTATCTTTATTTGTTAAAAAATCACAGGAATAGGAGATTCCATCCAGGTAATTATCCGTTCGTAGTCTGAATTTGTACATTTTCCCATCACCTTTCAGACGAAGCAGGATCTTTGAACATCCGGCCAGGATATTTGTTTCGATTTTATTCCTGGTCGAGGCAAATCCTCCATTATTCTCCATTGATACATAGCCTGAAAAAACTGCCTGATTTTCTTTGGTATAACGGATCTGGCTGCTGGATACACCTCCCATAACATCATCATTTACAATGATCCAATTTTTTATATCTTCTTTATTGAAGTCGGTTAATATAATTTCTTTAGGAATCTGCATATAAAAAGAAAGGAATATAAAGATTGAAAACAGCAAAAAGATTTATTTAGTTATAATCTTATAAACCATTTTTTTATTTAATTGTTTTAAACACATCAAATCAAAATACCATACTACCAGATTAAACCTTTTTATACCAAATCAGGATAATTGCATAATCCATCAACCTTTAATCTCTCCAGATCTGTATATATTATCTGATGTTCTGTCTCTCGCATTACTACAAGGATTTTTATTTATACATTTTAGTAAAATAATTTTTCATCAATTTGGTGTTTATTAGCATCTTGGTTAATGTATAGTAGAAAAATTTATTTTTAACAATCGAATATCGGTATCTGGGATTATCCGATTCAAAAATCCTGAATAACTTATTTGCAAAAAATTTTAAACTGATTCCATTCTCAGCGGATCTCATTGCGTTTTTAGCGAATCTTGTAATCGCAGTACCATAAACACTGTCTAATATCTCTTGCGAAAGCTGAGGGATTTTATCCCAAATGGGCGTTTTAATAGATCCCGGTCCTATAATAATTACATCGATCCCATAAGGCAGTAATTCTGTCCTGAGGCTATGTGAAAATGCTTCCAACGCAAATTTTGAAGAACAATAAGGACTCATGAAAGGGAAAGGGATTACACCTGAAATCGAACTAATGTTCACTATTCTTCCGGGAGGATAAGGACATTTTTTCTTGGCGCCGAGCAATGGCAGGAAATTTTTAATGACAGCAATATGACCGAAAAAATTTACCTCAAACTGATAACGAAAGGATTCCACATCTATAAATTCAATGGGTCCGGTTACACTAATACCGGCATTGTTAATTAGGCCGGACAAACCTGAGTCTCCTGTTTTTTCTTTTACAATTTTGACGGCCTGTTTTATGGCATTGTGATCTGTTATATCAAATAATAGAGGAGTGAAACGATCCATGAATTCTTGCTGAAGTCTTTCAGCGTCAGGTGTTTTTCTTAGACTTCCCAAAACATGATAACCATTTTTTATAAAAATTTTGGTTGTTTCATAACCTATACCAGTGGAGACTCCGGTGATTAGAATATATTTCATGATAATTGAACAAGTTCACGTTAAAACATATATATTACTAAGATAATTCTAATATCCTTTCATACAATTTTGTAATCGTTATACATTTACAGATTAAGGATTTTCTTATTCAGATTTCAGTATGATGTTGAAAATCCTTTCATAGATCCTTTTAGTTTTAATATGTTTCTAAAAAACTCTATCAACGGATGAAAAATAAAAATGATGTCTATGTATGGTATAAAGTGCTCGAAGATAAAGAAAATTTACCTGAAAATAGAGTGATGGTCGGCCGTGCAGGCCTTCATGAAATTTGTCTGGTCCATTATGATGGAAAAATATGTGCCCTTGATAATAAATGCCCTCATCAGGGAGGGCCGCTGGGAGAAGGAAGCATAGAAAATGGCTTGTTGAGATGCCCATGGCATGGTTGGGATTATCATCCCTGCACAGGAAAGGCGCCAGGTTATGATGATGGCGTGGACACTTATGAAGTGGATATAAGAGAAGGAGCAGTTTTCGTTAAACTCAAAAAAGAAAAAGCACAAAAGGAAACGATTTCAGATGTAATGGTAGAAACCATGGTGAACTGGGGGATAGATACGGTTTTTGGTATGGTGGGTCATTCAAACCTGGGACTTGCGGATGCCATACGTCGTCAAAGCCAAAAAGGTGCACTGAAATACATCGGGATCCGTCATGAAGGTGCCGGGGCATTTGCTGCCTCGGCATATGGAAAGCTTACAGGCAAACCAGCTGTATGTTTTGCTATTGCAGGTCCGGGATCTACCAATATGTATACAGGTATGTGGGATGCAAAAGTAGATCGTGCTCCATTACTGGCACTCACAGGTCAGGTGGCCACCCAGGTTGTTGGAACCGGGAACTTCCAGGAAGTTGACCTGGTCGATGCTTTCTCTTCGGTGGCGGAATTTAATCACCGCTTACAGCGTGATAGCAAGCATTGTGAATTGATGGCCCTGGCCATAAAACATGCGATATTGCGACGGGATGTATCACATTTGACATTCCCTGATGAAATTCAAACTTTGCCGAAACCGGTAGATGAAGAATCAGGCACACCTGATGGGAGAATTACTCCCATGGCAATCAGTCCACCTGAAAATATGGTTAACAGAGCAAGAGCTATGCTTATCAATTCTGTTAGACCAGTGATGATCGTTGGTCATGGATCGAGGTTTCACATGGATAAAATTATTGAATTTGCTGAAATGTTAAATTGTCCGGTATTAACCACTTTTAAAGGAAAAGGATTGATATCCGATGATCATCCATTGGGATGTGGTGTGTTGGGAAGAAGCGGAACACCCATTGCATCTTATTTTATGAATGAGGCCGATTTATTGATTGTTTCCGGGGCTTCTTTTTCAAATCATACCGGGATTACCAGCAAGATACCAACCATACAGATCGACTTTGACTCGCTCGCACTTAGTAAATTTCATCCTATTGAAGCCGCTCTCTGGGGAGAAATATCTGTCACTTTTGATTTATTAAAAAAGAAGACCCACGACCTGATCAATACTGTGAATCAGCGGGAGAAAATTGCCGAAAGATGGGCCATCTGGAGAAACGAAAAAGAAAATAGAATGCGGGATGACCATGGTAAAGGTATCAATTCAGCGCTTATATTTGATGATCTGTCACGTTTAGCGCCTGATAATGCAGTAATGACTGTGGATGTCGGGAACAATGCCTATTCATTTGGTCGCTATTTTGAGTCAAAAAAACAAAGTTTTATCATGTCTGGCTATCTTGGATCGATTGGATTTGCGATGCCTGCCGCACTCGGAGCATGGGCGGCAGTAGGAAAATCAAGACCGGTTATTGCAGTTACGGGGGATGGAGGATTTGCACAATACATGGCCGAACTCACCACTTCCGTAAAATATGGTATGAACATCAAGGTGATCTTGTTAAATAATGATGAATTGGGAAAGATCTCCAAGGAACAAAGGGGTTTGGATATGGATGTATGGTCCACTGATTTACATAATCCGAATTTCAGTGAATATGCCAACAGTTGTGGAGCACTGGGTATCCGGGTTACGGATAAAAAGGAACTTGGAATAAAAATGGAAAGAGTGCTAAAACACAAGGGAACGGCACTACTGGAAATTATTACGGATGTAAATCTGATTTAATGATTCGGTCAGACGAACTCACCCTGTCTGACCGGAATAGTCGGTCAGATGGGATCACCTTGTCTGACGGGCTTACCTCGTCAGACGAACTTTGGTGGTCTGACCGGTTTGCTTCTTCCGGAAAGTTTTATATATTTGAAGATTGGCTATAATTCATTACTGGTTAATGAGGGCAAATTACATTAACATCGAATGGCCAATTGGGTTACTTTGATTTTAATCCATCCATTCAGTCGACAATTAGGGATATGTCGCTATTTATACTATATACAACTGTAAAACACATTTCATATTCAAATCATTAGGAATATTTTAAGAAAAAATTTCTTTGAAGAAAATAACAATGTTTTATTCCATTCAATGAATGTGCCATTATTAATTTGATACATAATTCAACAGATCATTAATTTAAACTCAACCATGAATATCAATGAAGGCAAAATCCATTCACGGAAAATCATCTGAAGAGATTAAGAATGTTTTACTACAAAGCAAAACAGATGGATTTAAACCTACTCTGGCTTTTGTTTTCCTGTCCGTCATACAAGAATTGGATGCAGTTTGCAATCTGTTAGATAAGGAAGGTATTGCCATGTTTGGGGCCACTACATCAGCTGAATTTACAGAAAAGGGTATTGAAACTAAAAGTATTGCTATCCTGCTTTTGGATATCAATCCCAGCTATTTTAAAATAATTTTGAGCGATAACAATAACAGATCACCTGAAGAATCAGCCTATCTTGCTGGAGAAAAAGGCAAAAATGCATTCTCAAATCCTGCTTTTATTGTTTCTGTTTCATACTTCAAAACTCCCGGAGAAAGCATCATTAAAGGACTTGTTGATTCTGTTGGAAAAGACGTAACCATAATAGGGGGTTATTCTGGTGATATGGAAACCTATGAAGGGAATGTGTTCACGAATAACCAGTCAAGCAATTACGGTCTCCTCACACTTATTTTGGATCGGGATAAAATTGATGTAAAAGGTGAGGCCGTTTCGGGATGGAAACCTATGGGAACCACAAAAAAGGTTACAAAAACGGATAAAGGGTGGATTTTAACAATCGATAACCAACCCGCCATGGATGTAGTAAAAAAGTACATTGGAAGCGAAATCATAGAAGAGAACAGTTCAGAGAACATAATAAGGTTAAACACGACCTATCCTTTACAGGTTGATAGGGGTGGAGATAGTCCTATATTGATTCCCCCTTTACAATTTAATACTGAAAACAGTTCCGTCCTTTGTGGTCAGCCAATCAGGGAAGGAACAACCTTCCGATTTTCTTTGCCTCCTGATTTTGATGTGATTGATGCCGTAATCGAAAGTTCCAGGAAAATAAAGGAAAGAGAAATGCCGGAAGCTGATGCCTTGGTTGTCTTTTCATGCGTTGTTCGTTTATTTTCGCTGGGCCCGATGATAGAGGAGGAAATAAACGGACTTACAAATACCTGGGGAAAACCTGCTGCTGGTTTTTTCAGCATGGGTGAATTTGGAAGAGTAGCTGGCGGCAATCCCGAATTTCATGGAACTACGTGTAGTTGGGTTGCACTTAAAGAAAGATAAATCAAAATAAAATTATGATAGCGAAATCGATAAAAGGAAAGAACCCACATGAAATCCAAAAAGCGCTTAATGATAGCATCTCATCTGATTTTAACCCGACATTGGCATTGGTATTTTGTGGTGTCACTCAAGATAGGGAAACTATATGTGAGATGCTCGACAAAGAAAACATCTCGATTTTTGGATCGACCGCTGCTGGTGAATTCGTTGACGGCGAATTGGGCTGGGAAACAATTACGGTGATGCTTATGGAAATGGACAGAACTCATTTTCAAATTGTTTATGAAGAAACAGGAGACCGGACAGATAGAGATGCAGCAATAAGCATCGGAAATAAAGGATTGGAGCATTTCAACAAACCTGCATTCATTATCTGTGCAAGTAAAACAGCATCGGATGGTGATATGATCATAAAAGGGCTCAAGGATTCATGTGGTTCAGATGTTAGAGTATTTGGCGGTATGTCGGGTATGCAGGTAGGAGTATGGGGAAATTCATATGTATTTACTAAAGGATTAGAAATCGATTATGGAATTATGGCTCTGGTCATTGATGAAGAGAAGTATGAACTACATGGTTTTGCTTCCTGTGGCTGGAAACCAGTTGGAACAGTTAAAACAATTACCAAGAGTGAAGGTTGCTGGGTGCATACTATTGATGATGAACCGGCACTTGATATATTTATAAAGTACATGGGTATCGATGATCATGAAATTACAGATAGAGAAAATGACCCGCTTCCAGATATAGGTTCGAATTTTCCTATGGAGCTTCAAAGGGATAATGGAAGTTTTGTAATGCGTACTGCAATGCGAGGCAATTGGGAAACTAGGTCTTTTATGTGCGCCGGAAGTGTACCGGAGGAATCAAAGATCAGATTTACATTGCCTGCGGATTTTGATGTCATACAGGATGTGATATTAGAATGTGAAGAAGTGAAAAATACTAGTATAAATGAAGCAGATGCTTTGATTGTGTTTTCCTGCTTCGCCAGGTTTATTGCTTTTGGTCCTTTGCTGAGTAAAGAAATACAAGGAATGAAAGATATTTGGGATGCCCCTACAGCAGGATTTTTTACATTTGGTGAATTTGGAAGGGCGAAAGGGGCTGATCAGGAATTCCATAATATCACCTGCAGTTGGGTTGCCTTGAAAGAAAAATAAATGAACCAGCATCTTCAAAACATATGGAATATCATTCAGGAGGATAATAATTTATCTGATGAGCAGAAAAATGCTATTTCCAAATCGCTGCAGGAAATAGAAAAAGAATTGGAAATTACTTCTTTCAAGCTCGACAGAACAGAAAAAATAAAGCGTACCACTGCTATTTTACTTGAAGAAACCATTGAAGAACTGGAACAAAAAAGAAAGGCAGTGGAAGAATCGAACGTGGCTCTTCAAAAATCGATGGAAGAATTAAAAGCAGCCCAGGCTCAACTTATTCAATCCGAGAAGATGGCATCCCTAGGAGAACTCACAGCCGGAATTGCCCACGAGATCCAGAATCCCCTGAATTTTGTCAATAATTTTTCGGAAGTGAGTGAAGATCTGGTAAATGAAATGATGGAGGATCTCTCGAACGGAAAAAAGGAGGAAGTTAATGCCATCGTTGAGGACCTTAAACAAAACCTGCAAAAGATCAATCATCATGGGCAACGGGCCAGTGAAATTGTGAAATCGATGCTACAGCATAGCAGATCCGGCTCAGGTGAAAAAGAGCCTACGGATATCAATTTACTTTGC
>Ga0209536_100000893_pt1 | contig 49295 bp, 42 predicted proteins | sample DeeMarSeWOR28_12_FD_187461 | JGI IMG/M metagenome (GOLD analysis project Ga0209536, IMG submission 187461) | Marine sediment microbial communities from White Oak River estuary, North Carolina - WOR-2-8_12 (SPAdes) (version 2) | ecosystem: Environmental > Aquatic > Marine > Intertidal zone >...
ACACCGAATTGGATGAATTTATCGTTATGCCAAATCATGTTCATGGTATCATTCATATTGTTGATTTTGGTAATGTAGGGGCGAAAAATTTTTCGCCCCTACCGAACAATATGAATTCATTTCATTCACCATCAAAAACATTGGGATCAATTGTACGGGGTTTTAAAATTGGTGTTACGAATTGGATACGTAAAAACACGGATAATTACCACGTATGGCAAAGGAATTATTATGAACATATCATTCGAGATGAAGACGATTTAGACCGAATTCGAAAATATATTAGGCACAATCCAGGGAATTGGAATAATGATCGATTATTTAAGAAAAGATAACGAGAGTTAAATTGAGCAATATATCTATGTTGTATCAATTCCCCAATAATAATAAAAATTCGCCGATTTGTTATTAAGCCTTTTTCACCTCCCCGTCGTTGTATACAATACATATACCCAGCGTACAATCATCAGTGAGGCAAAAATATAAAACAAATAATAGAGAAACTGCGATTTCAGGCCCACCTGTATTACCCTTCGCCGCCAGAGTTCCCACGAGAACTTAACAAGGACAACAAGTAGAATGAGAATTAAAACCGGTCCCAGGTGATGAAACTGAAATGCTTCCTGAAAATTGAAATGAAAAGTTTCATAGAAGGAGCGGCTCATCCCGCAGGTGGGACAGGGATAGCCGGTTTTTTCCAGAAAAAAGCAAGTAAAAAGGTTTCCTCTATCCGGATCCACCAGACCTGCCCAGAGTAAAATAAAGAGCAGTGCCCCGATGGCAACCAGTCTATTACGAATTTGTACTTTATCCAAAATTTAGCCCGTTTCTGTATTTTTGATAATTCTATCCGCTTGATTCTTCCTGACTCTGCGGGAACAGACTGAATTCTACCCCAAACTGCTCCAGAAACTGTACGCTGAATGCACGAAACGTATAGCTGATGGGCAGTAATACCACCGAACTAATATATGGTATAACCAGAAGGACAAAGCCAAGACAGCAGGTAAACAAGCCCAGTAAGATAACCCCAAAGAATACCAGGATAGAAAGTATAAAAATCAGAAGACCATAAAGTATAAAATAAGCGGCGTGTTGAGAAAACAGCGACATAAATACACTCCAGGCCGGCATACTCTTTAAACTTTTTTTATACATGATCGGAACGATAAAATCACTTAAAAACAAGGATATATAAGCCGTGATGATAATGAATGCCAGTAATAGAAATCCCAATCCAACGAGCGTCAGGATGTTTTCTGCAAACTCATCATAGATATACATATCATATAGTGCTGAATAGATGTAGCCAAACAGGGCCAGAATTATAACTATAACGATAAATCCATAGGTCACACGCCACAGAAACAGGGAGTTCCCTAATTCTTTATAGTCCTGCCAGGGTTTAATGACCAGGGCGCGATCGTGAAGAACATTATCCAGAAACATGAATTTACCGCGCGAGCTCAACCAGGTCAGCACAACTATCACAGCAACGAGCAGAATAATTCCGGTGATAATCAAGGCCAGCCACTCCGGATTATCTTCAATCCATCTCATTATATGATCGGGCAGGTCAAAAAATTCTTCATCATCGAAATCATTTTCGTCAAAAGCTGCCTGCGCACCATTGCCGCCACCACCACCATAATCTAATAATCCGGCTAAAAATGCCGTAAAACCGACTGCAAACCATTTACCCACATCAAATGGTTTGAAAAGAGATTTTTTCATACGCTTCATTGCCTGAGACAAAGGCTCCATATAAGCAATATTCATTTTCCCTCCCTGATGTAAGTAAATTTGTAGTTACATATAATACCAAATTTTGCATTCATTATTCAATACATACGAAAAAAATCCGACTTTGGTCGGGTTTTATAATTTCCAAATGTTCAAATCAAAATTACAAATAAATTCCAAATCTCAAATATCTATCTAAAACCTCATAGATTGAAATAAGATTAACAATATATCTTGACTTTAAAAATAATAATACAGATGTTGTATATCGATAAACATGAGAATTCTTCATACATACCAAAATATTCCAGGGAAGGAAAGATATCAGTATGAATAAGATCGATACTATCTATGAATAAAAATTCGATAATTGTTGTAACAGAACCTGAATACCGAAAGGGCGAGCCGGTTTTTTCTGCTACCACCAAAAATATAAAATGCATTCCCTCTCCTGAAGAAGAACATTTACTCGCTGATAGTGTCTTATCCGAAGGCGCAAAACATGTTATTGTTGGCGCAAAAAAATATGTAGGACCCTTATATGATGCATTACCGAAGGGCGGTGTCATTGCCCGTTATGGTGTTGGGCATGATGGTATTGATAAAAAGAAAATAACTGAACATTCTCTGTATCTGGCAAATACCCCCAACGTTCTTAACCATTCTGTTGCAGAAATAACAATTGCTCTGATCATGATGTCCGCACGTCACATGCTTGATCTGGCAGATTCAATGAAAAAGGGCCGTTGGCAACCACTTGTCGGATCTGAGCTTAAAAATAAAACGCTTACTATAATTGGGTGTGGGGCTATTGGAAACCAGGTAGCCCGGATTGCTTCCTTGGGACTGCAAATGAGAGTCATAGGAAATCATCTCCGTAAAATTGATATCGAAAATCTGAAGCAGGAATATGGATTCGATAGAATCATTCGTGATTTCAAAGAAGCAGTTAATGAAGCGGATTTTGTATCGATCCATTTACCTCTGAATGAATCCACAAATCTTTTCATAAATACAGATAGACTGAAACTGATCCCTAACTCTGCCTGGTTGATCAATACATCGCGTGGTGCTATCATAGACGAGATAGCCCTGTTTCATGCGCTAAAATCCCGAAAGATAGCCGGAGCAGCATTGGATGTGTTTATAAACGAACCCTATGAACCAGTTGACGAAAAATACGATCTGCGCTTACTTCACAATGTTATTCTAATTCCACACATTGGATCAACGACAAATGAAGCGAACCGGCGTATGGCTGAAAGATGCCTGAAGAACATCGAATTCGCTCAGAAGGGAGACTATGCAAAAATGGATCTCGTGGCCGGTCCGAAATAAATAGGAGATAAATTGTGCAAAACAAACTGCGTAAGGCCTTATTACAAAATGAACTTTCATTTGGAACGTGGATTCAGATCGGACATCCGGCAGTTGCAGAGATATTGGCACGTGAAGGATACGATTGGATCTGTGTAGATTTAGAACATGGATCGATAGATATCAATACGTTAACCGATCTCTTCCGGGCAATTGAGGCAAACGATGCCACACCGGTCGCTCGTTTACCGATGAATGATCCGATTTGGATCCGCAGGAGTCTGGATGCAGGAGCGATGGGTTTGATTATTCCCATGATAAATTCTGCTGATGAACTTGAATCAGCCATCCTTTATGCAAAATATCCGCCGAGAGGAGAAAGGGGATTTGGATATTCCAGAGCAAATTCTTTTGGAATGGACTTCGAGGAGTATATCGCAGTGGCCAATGAAAAGATCGCCATCATCGCCCAGATTGAGCACAAGAATGCCATCGAGAATATTGATACCATCCTTCGGGTGGAAGATCTGGATGCTGTTTTTATTGGTCCCCTAGATTTAAGCGGTTCATATGGAAAAGTCGGGCAGCTCGATTGCCCTGAGATGCAAAAAGCTTTGAAGCGCTATCTTGAAGCATGTAAAGAGCACAAGAAGTGTGCCGGCATTCATATCATTCAACCCGATGAACATTCTATACATAAAGCAATCGATCAGGGTTATAGGATGCTCACCCTGGGAGTGGATGGTGTCTTTCTGGGAAAGGCTTCAGCCCATGCATTAAAATCAGCCAAGTCTGTCATTCCCGTCCCCGACTGAGTAGGGGAGGAATCCAGTAAAAACAGACACGTAGATGTTTCATTGTCTGGATACCTGCTTTCGCAGGTATAACATTTTCAACAAATTCAACAGTTCTGCTCTAACCGGAAAACGGTCATCGTTAAATCGTAGTGGAGAAAATAAATGGATGATAAAAACCTGAATACGGAAGCAGGTAAATTCTCACTTTTAAAAAGATTCTGGTGTATGCTTCTTTTGCTTGGCCCGGGATTCTTCTGTATTGGCTATACGATAGGCACGGGTAGTGTAACATCGATGGCAAAGGCCGGATCTCAACACGGAATGCAGCTTTTGTGGGTGCTGGCCCTCAGCTGTCTCTTTGCCTGGGTGTTAATGGAAGCCTACGGACGTTTTGCGATTGTCACCGGGGGGACGACGATACATAGTGTCAAAACAAAACTCAGATTTGGAAAAATCTTTGCTGTTGTCCTGTTAATTGGAGTTGTGGTTGGACAATGGACCTGTTTATCCGGTTTGGTTGGACTTTCGGCCCATGCGGTCTATGAGGGAATCCGGCTTTTTATTCCCGCTCTCCACGAAGAAAATTACTGGGCCATATTGGGAATTGCCAGCATGATCATGATTGTGATGTATGCACTGTTGTTGGTCGGAAGATATTCATTTTTTGAGAAAATATTGGTCTTTTTTGTTTCGATTCTGGCCCTTTCATTTTTAATCTCGATGTTCATTGTATTACCATCTCCGAAGGAAATTGCTTCCGGTATGATACCATCAATCCCCAAGGTAGAAGGGGGGCGATTGTTGGTGGCCGCACTTGTTGGTACGACAATGGCTGCTCCAACTTTTGTCGTCCGCCCGTTGTTAATGAAGGGAAAAGGATGGACCCGGGTAGATCATAAAAAACAGAGCAGGGATTCATTTATTGCGGCGATATTAATGTTTCTAATCAGCGGCTCCATCATGGCTACAAGCACAACCACCCTTTTTCACCAGGGACAATCCATCGAAAAAGTATTAGATATGATTTATATACTGGAACCGTTTGCGGGAAGATTTGCCGTCGCATTGTTTTTAGTCGGTACACTGAGCGCAGGGTTGTCGTCGGTCTTTCCAATCCTGATGGTTGCGCCTTTACTCATTGCCGATTACAGGAAAGGGGAGCTGGATACAGGTTCAACTGTCTTTAAAATACTTGCTGCAATTGCATGTTTAATTGGGTTGATGGTCCCGGTCATCGGCGCTAATCCGATTGTTGCTCAGGTAGCGACCCAGATTTCGCAAGTGTTTGTCCTTCCATTGGTAATAATAGCTATTCTTTTCCTTATAAACCGAAAAACGCTGATGGGGGAGTTCAGAGCAGGTATATTGCTGAATCTCGGTATGGGAACAGCGTTGTTATTCTCGTTTTTTATATCATATACGGCTGTTTTGGCTGTTATAGAATTTTTTGGACTGTAGTACGTTAGGTCATTCCTAAATCATTATTGAAAATGAATGTGTCGTATGTTGAACAGTGGTCGTAAATTTCAGACAATTTATTTTAAATCGATAATTTCTGTTTTGATAATCCTGACTCTATCTGCCTTCGTCAAATCGCAAGCAACACCGTCATCTAAAAATACCAGGCAAAATATGATAGACGTAAAAGGTGAATTAACTCTGAGCATTCTCCGTGTCCGGGAAATTCGCAAGAAGGCTTATTTCCCGGATATCGTATTTTATAAAAGAGCTATGTTTATCTCATATCGTGAAGCGACTGCTCACAGCGACTCAGCCAGTTTGGGTAGAGTTGTGATTATAAAATCAAAAGATGATGGCGAATCATGGGAAGATGCAGCTCAGCTGTCGATGCCAGGTGCGGATTTACGTGATCCACATTTTTGCATCCTTGCCAACGGCCGGCTGATGTTGAATGGCGGTATCGGAGGTAAACAGGGAAAAGGAACCTGGAAAGGTAAACGTAGAGGTACATTTGTCGCCTTTTCAAACGATGGTATCTTCTGGACAAACCCGATGGAAATTTTAGATGGCCGTAACGAGTGGATGTGGCGGGGCACAACACACGTGAATGGCAATACCTATGGCATCGTGAAGGAACAGGGAGAAGGGCGATACCGCAACCTGCCGGAACTTCAATATTCCAGATTGGTTCAGACACGGGATGGAATTCATTATGATGTAATCACAGAATTGCAGAGCAAAGATATTCCCAATGAAGCAACTATACGCTTCGCGCCAGACAACACCGCTTATATTATACATCGTATGAATGATTATGGTTTATTTGGCAAGAGTCGGCCGCCCTATAAAGAGTGGCAATGGCAGCGTATAATTAAATTTGGTGGACCGAATCTGATACGTTTACCTGGTGGCCAGTGGTTAGTGGGGGGACGAGTTATTGATAAGGATGACAATCGAAAAATGCAGTTGGGCAGAATAGATGTTGAACACGGAGACTACTATCCACTGATAGATCTTCCCAGCGGGGGTGATTGCAGTTATCCGGGATTTCTGATCTATAAAGAAAAATTGTGGGTTGTATATTATTCATCACACGAAGGGACGACCAATCTCTACCTTGCAGAATTGATAATCCAGTCTTGAAGAGATTGTCTATATCGTGTCGTCTTTGCTGTGAGGCTAGAAGGGGCATAAAATCTTCATCACATCAGAATTTGGAAAAACGAACATGATAAATCGAGGGATTAATAATGAAAAAATGGATATGCTTGTATTCACTGATTATGTTTTTCATAATCGGGTGTACGTCTACTCCGGATTATGAGAAGGTGGGCTATTCACCACCCGAAGCCTTTGAAGAAGGATCACAATACCCTTATTTTGGAAGTTTTACAAAAACAGGATTTATCGAAAATGAATTTACAGAAGAAAAATTGAAATTGTACAAACGTCGGGGTCAGCATCAGATTTTGGATATCATACGCGGTAAACCCGAAGCGGCAGCTGAATACTGCCAAACCCTCCTGACAGAGAATCCCGATGATCCTGAGTTCTGGTATACCCTGAGTATCGCTCAATGCCAGCTCAACAATATTCAGGATGCAATACAGAGCATGGAAAAGGCCCTGAAAAAAGGTCTTCCCTTTGAACGCTATCTGGCCGGACCACGAGATTTGCTTACGCCGCTTACACAAACAAAAGAGTTCAAAGAAACAGCTGCCCGTTATGATATTCGTCTGATTCATGGGCCACTACTGGGTTGTGTGACAGAAAATTCAGCCAGGTTCTGGGTACGAACTGTTGATGAGGTAACTGTGCAGGTAAGGGTAAGCATATCTTCAGAATTAGCCGGACCAGTTTTTTCAGCCTCGCAGGTTAGCGATTCGGATGAGGATTATACTGCAGTTGTTGAGGTCACAGGGCTTCAGTCTGCGACAACCTATTTTTATGATATATCCATTGATGGAAAATCTGTACTGGCCCCATCTTATAAATCCTTCCGTACTTATCCACCTGCGGGAGAGCAATCTAAATTTAAGGTTGGATTTGGAGGTGGTGCAGGATACGTGCCCTGGCATGAAAAGATTTGGGATGTTATCGGAGGCCACGATCCAATAGCGGTTTTCCTGCTCGGTGATAACGTTTATCATGATATGCCCGAAGCAGTACATGGCGGACATCACTATACCTATTATCGCCGCCAGTCACGTCCTGAATTTCGCCAATTAACATCTTCAGCATCGATCTATGCCATATGGGATGATCATGATTGTGCGACGAATGATGTTTTTATGGGGCCCTACAAAGACAAACCAGAGTGGAAGATGGACCTGTTTCATCTTTTCCGCCAGAACTGGAACAATCCATCTTACGGTGATAGCGAATGGCCAGGCGTATGGTTTAATTTCTCCATCGGAGATGTTGATTTCTTCATGCTGGACGGCAGATTTTATCGTACGAATCCTCATGCCCCAGGTCCGACCATGCTCGGTCCGGTGCAAAAAGCCTGGCTGCTGGATCAACTCAAGGCATCGACCGCAACCTTTAAGGTAATTGCCTCGCCGGTCCCCTGGTCTTTTGCGAGTAAGGGTGAATCATTGGATACATGGAATGGTTTCAAAGAGGAGCGAAAGGAGATATTTGATTTTTTGACGAATAATAAAATCGACGGTGTTTTTCTTATTTCTGCAGACCGTCACCGCTCCGATGCCTGGCGTATTGAACGTCCGAATGGTTATCCATTATATGAGTTCGAAAGTTCACGCCTGACGAATCAGCATGTGCATAAAGTGATGCCTGGTTCACTTTTTGGCTATAATGAGAAACAATCGTTTGGTCTCTTAACATTCGATACCACACAACCTGATCCCATGGTAACTTATGTGATTTATAGTATTGATAATGAACAGATCTACATGCTGAATGTGAATTTGAGTGAAATATCTCATTCACATTAAAATCTTATTGAAAAATAGATGAAACCATAAAGAACACAGAGGAGAGCAATACATATCTTTCTTAAATTAATAAATATTAAATATTTACTCAGCGTCCTCTGTGGTTTTATTTGACACGACGCAAAATCAAGAAAGGAGTTATAAATGAAAATCGTTAGAGCTACCATTAATTTAACTTTCAGATGTATGGCGATTTTAATGGTTTTTGGTTTACTCATTAATCATGCTGTAGCGCAAACAAAACTCACCTGGCCCGAACCGGATGAAAAGGTCCCGTCCTATACACTTGAGCCAAGAGAAGGATCCATACAGGTCTATCGAACACCTGAAGACGATGTTAAATTGGGTGAAATTCAGGAAATGGAGGTCTATGAATCGGAACACCATGTTTACCGGGCACCTTTTCGCTATAAGAATGTCAAAGTCGACCGTTGGATGGAGTACAATGATAAGGGTATTGAAGTTTATGCAAATGGTACCATTACCATTACAGAAGAAAAACCGATTGTCTCAGTAACTATCGTGGGATCCGGTTGTTCCACTCCGAATTACAACATTGTTGAGTGGTGGGCCGATGGAGAGGACGTCTCAAATAGCAATGGTCAACTGATAAAAAGAGGGCGAATCGATAATCTCAAAGGCCAACACAATGCCTGGATTCAAAAAGCGTTTACCCGGGACCGTTTTAAAGAAAAGGACTTCAAAACACTAGAGGAGGCCAATGAGTTTATGGGCAAGTTGCGAAGAGTGATCTATGGTATGACCAACGGATATTATATGCCGGGAAGTATTATGGGCGGATTATATGAAAATACAGCCTACTTTCGTATTGGTGATGTGAATGTGTTTAAGGGATCTGGTGATAAAGAAGAAGGTAAGGTTTTTCGTGAAATGGTATCTCAGTATGATGTTCATAAGATTGTCATCCGCGGAGGTGGTCTTGATTACGAAGATCCAGGGAGTGACCGGGAACGCTATCCCGCTGATTATGCATTTCGATTAATCGATGTCGTTGTAAAAAAGTAAGTCAATCGCCTCGATGAATATACGACAAAAGATAAGAAAGAATACAAAAAATAGCATCAAAAAGGATAGTAGAATTTATCAGGGAGAAATGTATGCCAGGAACTAATCATACATTCCCACTTATTCCCAAAGTAATAATCGGCATGATGGCCTTGGTCTTAATTGCAGGTCATCTTTCAGCAAAGAATCAGATTTTCAATGTTGCTTCGAATAAACAACTATTTATAGATGATCAATTTGTTGATTTTGCAGTTGGCGTAAATTGGAAAGTCAATCCGCCTCAAAAAGCAGGGCCAGTTCTAACGCCCATTTTGGAAACAGAAGGATCCTATCTGGCCACCAATTCTATTTTGACAGTTAATAATCAGTATTGGATGTACTATACCTGTTATGCGCCGACAGATTGGCTGGAAAGGGACTGGAGTGGTGAAGTGCCAGGTGAAGCAAGACACATGACTTGCCTAGCGAAAAGCATGGATGGCATTCACTGGAAGCGCGTTCAAGTTAACCGATATGATATAGGCCGCGGAATGTCCAACGCGATTGTAATGCCCTGTACAGGTGGCACTGTGTTTTTAGATCCAAACAAAACACGGGGTCATCGATTCTGGTTTATTGGAAATATTACTGAAAATCCATGGTGGGATGAATCAATAGGTGCGATTTATAAACTCCTGGATAATCAGGGTGAAAAAGTTGGCGGGGCAATGTATCTATGTCACTCTGCGGACGGTATAACATGGCAGCGTATTAAGGAGCCTATTCTGCCTATATGGTGTGATACACAAAATCAGGCTTTTTATGATTCTTATATTAACAGATATGTCGCCTATGTGAGAGGGCGTATCAATAAATTAAGAGTGGTATGCCGAGGTGAATCTGAGCAACTGGACAGGTTACCCTGGCCCTATGAGATCAAGCCTGAGACAGAAATTGGACCGGGCGGATTGATTCCCAAAATGATCCATGAAGAATGGCCGGCCGTTATTAAATCTGATTCACTGGATCCGGAATATACCGACATTTACACACCCAACGTCCATATTTATCCCTATGCCGGCAGCCGTGTTTACCTGGCCTTTTTACCGGTCTATCGCCGTTATAAGAATTTTGAATCGTTTGGAAGAGACACCCGAGGAGAATATAAAAATGATGGGCCAATAGAAATTCAATTGGCGGTGAGCCGGGACGGCATCAATTGGAAGCGATATCATGAGCCATATATTCCCTTGGGAAGAAATAATGAAATGGACGGCGGGTGCCTTTATTTTGGGGTGGGTATGATCAGACAGGGTGATGATATCTGGCAGTATTATACCGGTTCACCCTGGACCCATGGCAGCTACCCCTATCAGCCGGAACTATCGAATGCAATTTTTAGGGTGGTTCAAAGGCTGGATGGTTTTGTCTCGGTGAATAGCAGCCATAATGGTGGTGAAATTGTCACGCATCCGCTCATATTCGAAGGCAATCGTCTGCATTTGAATATCGACTGTGGCGCGATGGGTGAGGCCTGGGTGGAGATTCAGGATACCTCTGGAATTCCTATTCCAAATTATCATATAGATGATTGTGTCAGTGTCGATCGTAACGGGATCACCCAGGAAGTTTGGTGGAAAAAAGGTCCGGATGTTGGCGGATTATCCGGGACACCGGTGAGACTACGCATCAAGATGCGTTCCTCAAAATTGTATGCTTTACAATTTATAACAAATTAGGATAATTTGTAGAATAAACCACAGAGAAATAATAGGTGTGACCATTCGATCAAAAATTGTACTAACCGGTTTTGTTTGTTTTGTACTGGGTATTTCAACAGCTATTGGTTTATATCAATCTTTTGTTAAAGAGACCGAAATATCAATCTATGAATATGAGGTACTTCCGGCAATCGAAAGGGATAATGAGGAGACAATCCCGCAGGAATTCATCGGCAGATTATCTCTGTTTATTCTTGCCGGACAGTCCAACATGTCTGGACGCGGAGAAATACCTTCCGAACCACTTCCGGTTAATCCGAGGGTATTCGTTTTTGGAAATGATTATCGATGGCACTATGGCATTGAGCCTATGGATCCTGCTTGAAACGCGCCAGGTCTGCTTCAACAATTCAATAAAATTCCCTGAGGTAGATACCATGAAGATTCGAAGATGGCTTTTTTTTGTAATTTTATTTCTACTTTCATTTCATCTAGTGTACAGCCAGGTAAAAATTACCCATGGACCAGTTCTGGGAAATCCCGGCAGCAGGTCGATGGGCGTATGGGCAAGGACGAATGTGCCTTCCTCTTTTCGCGTAAAATATGGCTTAAATCCTGACAAACTTGAAATGGTAACTGATCCGGTGTTAACAATACTGGAACAGGACAATACGGGATGGATTCGGATTGAAGGTCTTATTCCGAGAACGGTTTATTATTACTCAATTTTTACGGATGATGATCAGGGTAGAGATGAATTGTCGGGTTCATTTAGAACATTGCCGGAGTCCTCTGCTTATCTAAATGCTTCAGCCAACCCGCATGGATTATTTAATTTTAGGTTTGAATTTGCCTGTGGAAATCGAGAGGAACCGGAAAAGATACCTGTATATCAGACAATGGTCGACCGCCTCCGCGGTGAATTGGATTTTGCAATCCTCAATGGAGATTGGCTCTACGAAATGAAACGCGATTACACAATTGAAGAGTGGATCAAACAGGTTCAACAATCACCTTCTGAGATACCGGATATTGTCAAAATAGTTCCTCATATCGTTGGTGCCTGGGAAAACTATAAATATTATTACGAACTCTGTGAACCATTGCGTAAATGGCATCGCCATGTACCTTCTTATTATACGTTTGATGATCATGAGATTCTGGATGACAGCAGGGGGGCTGGGAGTATAGGCCACCGCTCACGTATTGCTGTTTATCGGGATATTGGCGTGCAGGCCTGGTACGACTATCTTGGGTGGAGTAATCCGGTTATTTTTAATCAGGATATAATTTTTGGTATAGCGGATTTGACTAAAAATAGTGACGTTATAATTGATAGAAATACCGATTTTTCAGGTATAAACCTGGATGAGACATCAAATCTTCATGTCCATTGGGGAGATGATTATGCCTGGAGGCACTTGAAAAGGTATGATGGAAAGGGAGGAGTTCCTAATGCAGGTGTCTATGAAATTAAAAAGATGCTGGATTCTGATCAGCTGAAAATTTACCCTCCGGTGAAAGAGACTGCTAAAAATGCCTATTCCATTGGAAGATTGAATTATTTTAACTGGACGCTATCAAACTGTGAATTCTTTTTTCTGGACACCCGCAGTCATCGGCAAATGCCAATAACTGCTGAACCGGATAAACCGGGACAATCCATGCTGGGTAGCAAGCAAAAGGCATGGTTAAAGAAGAAGATGAGTGAGAGTAAGGCTGATTTTCTTTTTGTTGTTTCTTCAGTTAATCTGCTCATCCCGCATATCGTGGATGCCGGTGGTAAAGGAGGACCTGATGACTGGCCCGGAAAACAGGAAGATTCCTGGTCAGGATTTCCCCAAGAGCGGAGTGAGATGATTGCCTACTGGAAAACCCTGGAGAAACCAGTTCTTGTTCTAACCGGGGATCTGCATAATAGTTTTGTAGCAAAATCTGGTGAAAACCTGTGGGAATTCGCATCCGGTCCTCATAGTTCCGGCAATGCAAGGGCTCTAAGTGAAGGCAACCGTCCTGCAAATGGACCATGGGAATATCGGGGAGAAACATTCGACATCCGCTGGTCGACCTATCAGGAACTGGATAACTCATATAAACAGAAAGTCTACTGTGTGGTGCAGGTGAACAATGTCATACCAACGCTTGGCGAGAATGAAAAAATTCGATGGATAGCTTATCCTCAACCTTCGGTGACCGTCCAATATTATGATGGTTTAACGGGAAGATTGCTTTATGCCGAATCTGTGCTGGCGAAATGATTCTGTTGATTCTTAGCATTGGCATACAGAAAATTGAAAAACAGGGTTTTAATAAAACGTATGAACGAAAGAAAAAGGAAAAACACCCGTATGAGAGCTTTTGAAGAAAATATCACCACACCGTCGGTGATTGTGGTCTTACTAGCACTTGGGCTGGTTATATTGCATATCGATTGTTCTCCTATTACAGACGAAAAACCGAACATCATTCTAATTGTAACCGATGATCAGGGATACGGGGACCTGGGGTATCATGGAAATAAAGACATTAATACACCGACTATAGATAAATTAGCTGCTGAAAGTACTGAATTCACGAATTTTTACGCATCGCCAGCATGTGCTCCAACCCGAGCCAGTCTTTTGACCGGCCGCTATAATTATCGTACGGGTGTCATCCATACCTCGCGTGGTGGGGCCAAGATGCATGCTGATGAACTAACACTGGCTGAAGTATTAGAGGAAGCCGGGTATAGGACCGGCATATTTGGCAAATGGCATTTGGGCGATAATTATCCAATGCGCGCTATGGATCAGGGATTTCAGGAATCACTGCTCCATAAATCAGGAGGCCTGTGCCAGACACCTGATCTGCCCAATGATTATTTTAATCCCAGGCTATGGCATAATGGAAAGCCTGTTCAACCCGAGGGGTATTGTACCGATATTTTTACCGATGCGGCCATTCGCTTTATCGAGTCAAATCGCGACAGACCATTTTTTGTTTACTTTCCTACAAATATTCCACATACACCACTGATAGTTGGAAAATCCGATAGCAAACCCTATGAGCAAATGGGACTTGATCCCAAAACGGCCAAAATCTATGGGATGCTGACCAATCTGGATGAAAACCTTGGACGTATGCTTGATACCGTTGAGCGCATGGATTTATCTCAAAAGACGATCGTTATTTTTATGGGTGATAATGGTCCGGAGGGTGTACGATACAATAACGGTCTTCGCGGGCAAAAAATAAGTGTGTATGAAGGAGGCATCCGCGTACCATTTTTTATTCGCTGGCCGGGGAGAATTGATGAAGGCCGTAAAATTGAGCAAATAGCTGCGCATATTGATCTGTTCCCGACAGTGCTCAGCTTGTGCGATGTTGAAGCACCAACAGATTTGCAGATTGACGGTGTTGATTTATCCCCTCTGCTGAACGGATTGGTGGATAATTGGCCTGACCGGCATCTGGTTTTCCAGTTTCATCGCGGAATGATTCCACGGTTGTATCAGAATTGTGCTGTACGTTCATCACGATACAAATTGGTATCTAAACATGGTATAGCACAGGAGCTGTCCGTAAATCTGCCGGCACTAAAACCGGATTTTGAACTGTATGATATGGAAAAGGATCCGGGAGAGAAGACAAATATTGCCCTTCAGAATCCCCAGATTGTCGGGCCTATGCGGGAAGTCTATGAAAAGTGGTACAGGGAGATGCAAGAGACGCGGGAATTTGAGCCGGGTTGGATCCATATCGGATCTGAGCAGGAAAATTTAGTGCAATTATGCCGATACCAGGACTCCCATTATGTAGACGGTATCCCGCAAGGATGGCCGGTCAAAATTGTTAAAAGCGGCAGCTATGAAGTATCAGTGAATCGATGTGGATATATCGGTAAGGGCAGGCTTTTCCTCAAAATAAATGACTATACAGAAAGTCATAATCTGGAAAAAGGCAAGAACAGTGCAGTATTTGACCTGCCGCGCGCCTCAGGTTTGCTGAAGGTCTGGTTTGAATTAGAAGGACAGAAACGAATTCTGTTCAAAAAGAACCATACGATCGGAGACGTGCAACTTAGACGGCTGTAGAAAACCGGTTCGTTTTAATGTCCATCCATGTTATTCAGGATATAATTAAGTCGTATCACTTTCCATATATGGAGATGAAAAAATGAAAATGACTCACTTGATACTAGTATTTATCATGATCATCTGCCTTTCATTACAGGCCACGGACCATTTAAAACCGGTGATGGAGCCCTACCAGCTGATGGGCAAACGTCTCGTATTTACCAACTGGTTTTATGTCCGTGCCGGTCATTTCTTCTGGCTGGATGCAGATGGCAATAAAGTCAACACGGACCGTGATGCCCTGATTGATGCGGATTCGGCCCGGTTTGTCTCTCATAATGTAGCGCATGGGATTCATTTGTTCTCAGAAAAAGCACAGCGTGAAATTCCATTCATACAGACCGATAAGCCCTGGGATAAAGCGGGAATAATGGTTCACACCCTTATCTATGAGAAAGGAAAGTACAGACTGTGGGGAGGGTGCAATTCAGATCGACAAAATTCGTGGTATTGTTACTTAGAGTCAAATGACGGTAGGGATTGGGTAAAACCGAACCTGGGATTGGTTGAATTCGACGGCAGTATGGATAATAATCTTTTGAATGTACGGTTTGAGAAATTCACCAAAGAAGCAGTTGCTGGTCTAAATACTTACCGTACCAGCCGATTTTCCGTATTTGTTGATCCGAATGCTCCGCCGGAAGAACGCTATAAGACAATATGGAAAAGCAGAATCACACAGGAGGAATTTCAGAAGAAGTACAAAAACACAAGACCCTGGTCTTATTATGCCATTGAAAAGCACGCACCGGAAGTGGATGTCTTAAAGGCAGCAGTTTCTGCAGACGGATACCGTTGGAAAAAATTACCAGATCCTCTGACAATCGAGATGAATGATACGCAGAATGTTGGCACCTACGATCAAGCACTTCAAAAATATGTCATCTATACCCGTAATCACATGGTCGGATCCCGAGCCCCAGGTATTCCTTATCCTAAAGCAGCTTTCCACAGAAGGATTTCCCGACGTGCAATCGGCAGAACAGAAAGTGACAATTTTAGACAGTTTCCACTATCGGAAGTGGTCATTGAAACCGGGAATGACATGCGACCCTCGGATCATTTTTACACTAATTGTTATACGACAATTCCCGGTGCACCGGACCACCATCTGATGTTTCCAACGCTCTATAATGTTGGTGATGATGACACAGATCTGCTTCTCTACTCCAGTTACAATGGTAAGACCTGGCATCGCGTCCCAGGATCACCGGTTTTGGTCAGTCAGCCTTTTGGACAGCCGGATGGTGGATGTTTTCTGGTCTATCCAAACCTGGTAGAACGACCCAATGGGGATTGGATACTTCCATATAATGGATTTGATGTACCACATAAATACCCTAGGGGGTCTTACAAATTTGAGCCCGGTGTATTGATCTGGCCCAAAGGTCGGCTGGCAGGTATTGAAGCACCTGAGAAGGGCGAATTTGCCACAGCAGCCTTTTTACTTCCCGGAAAAAAACTGAAGATCAACGCCCTTACCCAGCGGACAGGACATATCAAAGTAGAATTGGTTGAATTTGATGGTAAATCCATAGAAGGTTTTACTTTTGAAGAATCGGATGCGGTTATTGGCGATCAGTTTTGGACAGAAGTGACCTGGAATGGTAAAGCAGAACTTCCTGTCGAACCAGGTACGCCAATATGGTTTCGCTTTAAATTATGTCAGGCCAAAATTTACGGACTGGAGTTTGAGTGAGATTTATGATTACAGAATTTATAAATTACTAAAAATCTGATTCTTTTAAATACAAGAAAGGTTATCACAATGAATAGCCATCGTTTCTGTAGTCCGAAGATACTTATATTAATTTCATTATTGTTCGCTAAAGGCTTTGCCTCAGAACCTTTGCGCCTTGATCCCGGACCTCACTTATTTATTGACAATTATCTGATAGCGGATCAAAATTTTTTAAGCCGGACTGTTAATCAGCCAACCAAACTGCCGGATCCGGTTGTTACCGGCGGTGAAGATGGCGACCAGAATTTCCAGCCCTACATGAGTGTGATCCGTGATGAAGAGACGGGATTGTTTCGCATGTGGTATAATACACCGGTGAACAAAAGTCAATCACATATCGGATATATTGAATCTGAAGATGGCATCCATTGGAAACGGCCTCACCGTGTGCTCCGTGATCCACATGAAATAAAATTCAATGTTTCTGTGATTGACAGAGGTAAATCTTTCCAAGAATCCAAGGAACGCTTCGTGCTTGGTTTCTATCACAATGATGGAATGAAAATAGCCGTTTCTGAGGATGGATTAGAGTGGAGAATGTTGACAGAAAAGACGGTCGTGAAGCACAACCAGGATGTTAATTCTCTTTGCTGGGATCCAATCCGTAAGCAGTTTTTAATGGTGGGTCAGATGAAACTGAAAGTGAAGCCTGAGTGGGAAGATAGACGACGCATTCCCCATCAAAGTGTGAGCAAGGATCTCCTGAACTGGGAGCCAATATGGCCTATCCTTATGCCCAAGATCGGTGCTCCCATTGAACGAGGGGAAACACAATACTATGCCATGTCAGGAATCAAAGCCAGAGGTGAGCTTCTGATAGGATTGGTTAAAATTCTGCGTGACGACCTGAACGCTACCGCTGGTAAATCTGCCAAGGAAATGGGAGATATGGATCGCAAGGCAGCAGGAATCGGATATACAGTCCTTGCCTGGAGCCGTGATGGCAGAACCTGGCAGCGGGATCATGAAGTATTTATTCCGCAGAATCCCGTACCTGGTACTTGGGATCATGCCAATGCCTGGGGAGCGGATCAACTTGTCGTCGGTGATGAGACATTCATCTATTATGCCGGATATGCACGTGGACACAAAGTTGATCGGTTTAACGAACGCCAGATAGGTCTCGCTCGTCTGCCGAGGGATCGATATGTTGCCCGGGAAGCAGATCTAAATATGGGTAGATTAATCACCAAACCGCTGATACTGAATGGTGCTTATCTAACCGTCAATGCCTATGTTGCGGGTGAGATGCGAATTCGCCTGTTGGATATGAACGGCAATACGATTAAGGGATTTGATTGGGTGAATATTTCAGGTGATGCGGTTGATCATCCTGTGTCCTGGAAACAGAACTTAAAATCTCTGAGCGATAAAAGTGTACAAATTGAATTCCAGCTACAGGATGCTCAGCTTTTTGGTTTTGAATTACATCAGTGAGGTGAATATGAAAATCCCATCCGTTCAAAAGATTTTTCAAGATTCTTTACGTACATTCTTGCGTTTTCCGTTTGTTCTTGTCAATGCGGCATTGGGAACTGCCGCTGCCGTCATATTGATTGATTACGAAGGCCCGCCACAATCCACTGTACTGTTCAAAATATTGCTGGCCGCCATACTGGGGATTCCACTTTTATTAGGCTTTACTCTGTTTGCGGAGAAGAAAAAATGGGGCAGGGGAATAGCAATCGCCTTTCAAATTCTCGGTATATTGCTTCTGGTGGGATATGGTTGTCTGGTTCCGGCTGATCTGTCGAATGCACCGGCCATCCATATTATACGTATGTTAATGATAGCCGTTGCTCTGCATCTGTTTGTCGCTTTTGCACCGTTTTCAGGATCCGGCGAGATCAATGGATTCTGGCAGTATAACAAAATACTGCTGCTACGTCTGCTGATTACTGCCATCTATACCGTTGTCCTTTATGCTGGTTTGGCCCTGGCCCTGGCTGCCCTCGATAACCTTTTCGGAATGGATGTACCCGGAAAACGTTATGCACAATTGTGGTTTACAATTCTCGGACTATTTACCACCTGGTCATTATTGGCCGGGATTCCGGAAAACCTGGAGCAGTTAGAACAATCAACCGACTATCCCAAGGGGATTAAAATTTTTGCCCAATATATACTGATGCCACTGGTCTTAATATATCTGGTCATATTATATGCATACATGGCAAAAATTCTCATTGTCTGGGATTGGCCGCAGGGGTGGGTGAGCAGGCTTATCCTTGGATTCGCTACCACCAGTATATTTTCTCTCCTTTTACTTTATCCAATACGCGAACAGGCAGAGAATAAATGGATTAAAAAGGCCTCACGTTGGTTGTATTTTGTGATGATTCCACTGGTGATCATGCTCCTGCTTGCCCTGTGGAGAAGAATTTCAGAATATGGAATAACCGAAAACCGTTTTATCGCGGTAGGTCTTGGAATCTGGTTGGGATTCATCGTCATCTATTTTATTACAAGTCGCACGAAAAGTATTAAAATGATTCCGGTCTCATTGTGTCTACTGGCCCTGTTATTCTCATTTGGACCATGGAGTGCCTTCAGTGTATCTGAAAAAAGCCAGGTTGATCGACTGCATGGATTATTAACAAAAAATAACATACTGGTGGAGAACCGAATCCAAAAAGTACCGGAAAACGTTCCGCAGGATGATGTTCGTCAGATCAGTTCAATAGTCAATTATTTGTACAATATTCACGGGTATGACGGGATTCAGCCGTGGTTTGAGGAAAGTCTGAAAAATGCGCATGGGGAGACACAAAAAAGAAAAGACCCGGCCCTGCTGACGAAAATGATGGGGATTGAATATGTCAATGTCCAGTACAGTACTCCCGGGGACGAGATAATTTTCAGGTCAAACCAGGAGGGTTTATTAGATGTTCAGGGTTATGACCGGATGATTCGTCGACAGTATTTTGATGTTGATGAGGATTATGAAATTATTCCCAATCAGGATATTCATTATCAGGTAAATTCAACCTTGGATAAGATTACTTTTTCAATCACGGCCAGTGGAGCCGGGGCAGATTCGCTACAGATTGATTTCCATCCCTGGTTCACTCAACTTATTACCAATTATGGTAATCTCAGTGTCAACAATATTCCAACTGAAAAAATGATGGTAGAAGCAGAAAACCAGAATCTGAGGGTAAAGATTTATTTCCGTTATATTAGACTAAGTATGGAAGAGAACCTTCTAAAACCGATGGGGTACCAGGCAGATATTTTGTACAAAATAGAAAGGATGTAGTATTAGCAATATCTAGTCTGTTTCATTAAGCGGAAACCACTTGCGGATATATTCCGACACGACGTCTTTGGCATAGATTAAAACTTGTTGTGGTGATTCATCGGGATCACACATATCAGGAGTTTCTATGATGTCTTCCACCATCTCTTCCCACCAGGAGACATTGAGAATGCGCCTCACCCCATCCGCATTCAGTCCCGCCTCAATCATTTCATCTTCGGTCGGCGCCTGAAATATAATTTCAAGCGGATTATTAATTTCCTCGGATGAAATAGTTATTCTATCTCTAAGATAGTTCATTATGGCTTTTAGTTCATCGGGTGTCATCATGTAACTGGATTTGGGTAGATCAAACGTTCTGTTTATTATAAGATACAATCGTTACATATTCAATCTAGTAACTAAAAAATCCGCTTTGAATATGTAATGTTCAAATCCTAATGCCAAATCAATATCCAGTGCCCATGGTATTTAGTTTCATAAAATTGCCCCATCAAATGACATTAGAATTATCATATTTCAATAGGTAAATCTGATTAGATATCGTCTTAAATATTTGATAGATTCCAATATTGATAAGGGCGAAAAATATTTCGCCCCATATCATATGATACATCATCATATAGAAAATTAATATGGAAAAGCACAACCGCAGATCCATTCGATTAAAGGGATATATAGGGATTAGACGATGGTTTGCTCCGAAGACCTTCGATTTATTTTGATTTGGTCTTCGCTCTGCTGGTTTTTTTGGCAGGGCTTTTCGTCTTATTGGGCTTAATTTCCTCCTTTTCAGCTTCAATCCAATCATCCAAATCTTTACCGTGCTGACCGCCGCGCTCTAAGTATTTATAATATGCCCGTTCAGCGATTTTTTCTTCTTTTTTTACCATGATAAATTCCTTTATGTGATTGATACATTAGTTATCATATAAAGTTAGCATTATTTTTTCGACAGAGCAATATCCATCTTAAAACTAATATAAATTAAGCATAAATCTAGATCAAAATGTAACAAGTCTGCGGCAGCGGCCTGGATTAATAGCACAAAAGGTAGAAATAAATGATGATTGTGATACAGAGATATATTAGATAATATTGAACGGTGAAGACGTTCATACACCGATAAAACTGGTCAGTATAAGTCAAAGTTTTTAAATCGTCTGATTTCCCTGAGCTTAGTTATCTGAAACAAGTGTTGCCACTTCTTTTCCGAGAACATTAAATATTTTCAGTTTAACATATTCTGCGCCATTGGTTACATCATCACTATCCGAATCCAAAATTGCCAGTTCCGATCCCCACTGGACATTACCCGAAGAATTTTGCACATCCAGAAAATTAGAGACAGCCAATCCGAATGCATTACGTGTGCCCCCGCTATTGGAGCTGACGTGACAATTGCCACAATTGAATTTAGCACCATTGGGAATCTGAGAGACCCTGAATGATCGGGCAAAAAGATTCGAACCAAAAAATATGATAAGTAGAAAGATAAATAAAGTGTGTTCCATGATAGTCCCCCTTTTAAGATAATTGAAATATTACTTATAAAAAGGATTGATTCAACAATGCGTCATTTTTTTCATCTCTAACGATACAAAAAAATCCGCCCGAAGGCGGACTTTTTTTAAACTCGAAATTCGAATTTCTAAATCCGAAAAAATCACAAAATCCAAATTCCAAATATCCAACATCCAATATCTAACATCTTATATCCAAGAGAACTCGCTATCTTCGATCCGACGGATATCTGGCATCTCGTATCCCCGATAAAAACGCCTCCATCCTGTCGGCATATCGGGATCAAATCATCCATGATTTGACCCGCATCTCGCATCATGTATCCCGCATCAGATAAAATAGTATTCTACTGTGGAGGCACATTGGAGTTGAAACAATCGATGTAGACCTCCCAGGGACCATATTTTTTACGAAGCGGATCGTCATAATTGCGTTTTTTGACGATGGTTGAGAATTTGCCGTCAACGCTAAATCCTTCACCACCAGCCTTGGGAGTTCCGACCATTGTGTAAACACCCCACATAAAACCCCATTTATGGGAGACTGCTTTGGCTTCCATGACCGTAATATCTATCTCGACGTTAAAGTTTTCCATCAGAGGTGTCGCTCCGGCAACGATCGCTTCTCTTCCAACAACATGCGGGGCATCGGGTGGCATTTGTATCCCGTCTTCAGCCCACAAATCGGCAAAAAGTTGGATATCGTTTGTCTCCCATGCCTGTTTATAAAATTTGGGAATCAAAAGAATACCTTTACTACCCCAATGACCTCCTTTTTCAAGAGATTCGATTTCAGACATCTCCTCATTGGTGGCTTCCTGCGGCATGGGTCCCTGATTCTCACATCCTGTGACGAGAAAAATAAAGCTAAACATCATGATAAATAAAATTGACATTTTCATAATAAGACCTCCTGGTTAAATGGTTGATAGGGGATTACTCTTTACACCTTGTCAAAAAATATGCCAGGAAAATCATGGAAACTTTAAGCTATATAAAAACATAAAGTTATAAAAAATATTCAGGATGTAAAAATACTCGAAGTAGAAATAATCTCGTAAAAATTGTCGAACGAAAATGAATACTTATTGTTTTTATGAAAGTTAGGATCGGCAAAAATGTCGAAATGTCTAATTTACTGCCCCTAAATAGCGGTCAAACCAGTCTAATGTATCTCTGATAAATTTCTCTTGTGGGGGAATGTGGTCGGTTTCGTAGACTTCCCAGACTTTGTCTGTTTCCGGAGTACCGAGCAGGTCAAACATTGGTTTGATATGAGAATCAAATTTCATATCGTATTTTCCGTTGATCATCAACGTTGGTAATTTAACTTTGCTGATATAATTAATGGGATTCACTTCAGGTCGTCCGGTAAAACGAAGGCCTCCTGCTAACAATACACTGGTTTTCAGACGTTTTTCCACAGCCGATATAATAACTGCCGGCCACTCTCCTCCAAAGCTCAACCCGTAATAGGCAAGTCTCTGACTATCAATATCCGCTCGGGTTTCCAGATAATCAATACATCTTCGAAAATCTTTTACCAGTTGAATTCGATATTCAGCCTGGCGATGCGTATCAAAACCTGGTTCTGGTTGTTTTGACTTTCTCTCCATTGTTCCTTTATAGACCGGATAGAGAACGGCGCGCCCACTTTTCACAATAAAGGAGAGAAAAACTTATGTAATAAAATATATATGATCGACTATGAATGCAATATAAATTAAAATTTTTCATTGCAGCGTATAGCATATTGAGTTTGACTACGCTAAAGCGAGGAATTTATAAAATCAATCAAACTATGATATAAAAAATAATCTTTAGCATAAAAAATTGAGTGATCAGGCCGTTTTGCGGACAGGATGTTTTTGTTGATGCGGTTTTGAGAATTCAATCTCGGACATCAGCGGATCTAAGCGAAGGTTAATTTCCGCTTCATCTAATTCCATTTCTTGAAGCGGATATTTTTTTCTGTAGTACTTTCGGGGAGTAGATGCCTCCTGCTCGAGTATTTTTTTATATTCTGCTGTCATTTCGAAATTGAATTGAGAATAAATGGCTTCTACGGTTTCCCGAGGTTTTAATACAAGTTGCTCATAATCTACAATAAACTTCTGATTATCCTTCAATGTCTGCAATTTCTCATTCGGATAACGATAAAAATATTCGGCCATATCGATGATCTCATCTCGATATGGGTAGGGTTTTAATGGGTTGGCCATAATATTCCAACCAAAAGCAATCATATTCATCTGGGATGGTATGACTTCCATTGGTTTACGCACCATTAAAATAAATTTTGCATCCGGATATATCTTCAATATAGATTTTATTTTTGAAGAGAATGTGGGATTCTTAGAGAGTAACTGCCTTGAACCTCCGTGCGCATACAGATGTCGCTGGATCAGACGATGGTAAAAAGTCATCATTCGTGCATTTAAGTCTTTGGGGACAGATATATCAAATTTCATAAGATCTTTCAGGATTTCAAACGGTGCGGAATAAATCCAGAATCCAAAGCAGGAAAAACTGTGCAGATGGAAAAAATCATCTTCTTCGAAGTCATTCCAACGAAAGTGATGGAAATCTATTTTATGTAGCGTCTTTTTTTCAGAGGCTTCAATCATCTTGTATAACGGTTGACCTATCTTCTTGTCAACCCTCATAAGAAAGCCCATCAATTTTCTGATGATAATCGATGAACCAAAAACAATTTCCCACGCCTTAACACCAATAAAGCGGTTGTGGTCTTTTGCCAGAATTCTCTGCATAAATGTTGTACCGCTTCTAAAATTTCCGATGATAAATACAGGTTGTTTTATTTGGTTACGACGGTATCCGGGATAAAATATTTCGTCGAGCAAAAAACCCAACCAGGTAAACAGCTCCAGTGGAATGTAGAGAAATATAAAAAGGAGTATCATAAAAAAACGGCGTGGAGTCAAACGATAATGGTCCCGTGGTTGAAGAAAAGTCACTTTAAGGAATTGAAATAATCGCCTGAAATTAAAGAACATCGAATATTCTTCTTTTCAAGTTAAAGAAAGAAATAATTATTTTATTCACGTTAGAATTTAATGAATTATTTGTTGAGAAAATAATCTTTAATTGAAAATTGAAGTATTTACGATATTCGGATCACTTTGATGCCTATATTTTACTTTGAAAGTTTTATTTCAGTTCTTGAACCTGAGTTTTTCTCAGCCAGAGGAAAAAATGTCTCTAACATCCGATCGATTCGATTTTACCAGCTACTCTGACCGGTCCCGGCATGAACTTCACCCCCGGTAAAGTCAAATAAAGCTAAGAAATATGTTAGATTTGTATTAATTCTGAAGTGTTATTAACTTATTTATTAACAATTTTTTACAAATATAATCTGCCCCTCAGCGGATTATTTTTTGTTTTTCATGAATTTTTTATACAAAATACAAAATTCCGTATTTATCGTTTAAATTTCTGTTACTAAGAGACGATATCAGTATCTGTTTACAGAGCCATAACAGGAATGGTTATATGCATAATCTATATCTGTAGTCGTTTATGATGAAGGCATAAAATATGAGCACAAATACAAAGGAAGATTCAATATTAAATAGACTGGCCAGAAATCGCACTGTACTTGCCAATGAACGTACCTTTCTCGCTTATATCAGAACATCGATTATGTTTGCGATATCCGGCGTTACATTAATAAAGTTCTTTACCAGCGAATTCTATATTGTCATATTGGGATACAGTCTCTTGCCAGTGGCTCTTATTAATTTTATCGTTGGATATATCCGTTATCAAAAAATGATTCGACTAATCTCCGAGACAGAGATTCATAAACCTTAGAATAATATTAAACGCAGAGTACGCAAAGGACTCAGAGTACATCTATTTTAGACTTTGGAATCCGGAATGTGGAACCTGAAATGAAAATTCCAAAATCCGCATTCTAAAATCCAAAATAAAAACTTTGCACTCTTTGCCTGCTCTGTGTTAAATTAAGAATTAGGAGTACTCCAAATATCTATCCATACTTCATTCTTTCTTTAAAACGAAAAAATATTGCTTCTCTAAAAAATCATATTCTTCTTCAATGACCAAACCTGTATTTTCCAGAGATGAAATAATTTCATCCCGTGTCACATTGTGTCCAAATAGGGAGTAGGTTCCTTCATTTTTATAATCGATCAAGGCAATTTTACCACTATCCTTTAGTTTGTGGAAAAGTTTCTTCATATACTGATTTTTATTATCAATATGATGAAAAGTATTCCTCGTAAACAACAAATCCAGCGAATTATCTTCGAAATTTGAATCATCCGCACCTGATTCAACGACTTCGACATTTTCAAGTCCTTTTTCCCGCGCGGTATTTTCAATATTGACTAAATATTCTTTATTGATATCTGCTGCAAATACTTTACCCGCAGGACCTGTCTCCTCCGCAAATCTATAGGTATAATAACCACCGCCGGCACCAAGATCGCCGATATACCATCCTTTCTGAATGGCCAGAGTTTCGATGACTTTATCGGGTTGCCATTCCGGCGAAGAAGCCAGCTCATTGAAATGCTCTTGCCGGGATTTTGAGGATCCACAATTCGCAAGTAGGGGAATGATTGTTAGCAAAAAAACAAGAATTGAAAGAGTTTTCATTTGACATCCTTACGATTTTAAGTTATGCAATTTAATACGATTCTATTAACGGTTGTTTATAATCTAAAAATTTGAGCATCAATAAAATATAATATATTTTGGATATGATTTAATCCCCTCTGATAAATAATTGTTCAGCTTTTTCAATTTTATAGGCGTAATGGAGTTTTGGAGTTTTGGAGTGATGGAGTACTGGAAAATTAAGATTTTTGGGTAGTGGATAATATGAATAATGTGATGATGTATTTCCACTTCCACATAGCAGTACTCGAACACTCCAGTATTCCAACATTCCATTAATTAAATACTCCAAAGTTTCATTACTCCATCACTCCAATACCCCACTATTCCAAAATCCTTCCCCCTCATTCATCCTCCAAAGAAAATTGGAATGTATTCTGAATTTTTGCGTTGACAGCTCTATGTGAGACTAAGAGTTTGCCTATGAAGTGTATAGAATGTTGATTTTTATTTGCAGATAACAAGATACAATGGAGAAAAAATGGAAAAAAGGATAGAAGGTTTACACCACATTACTGTATTAGCGAGTGATCCACAACAGAATTATGAGTTTTATACAAAAGTGATGGGACTACGGTTTATTAAAAAAACGATCAATTTTGATGCACCGGATGTTTACCATTTTTACTTCGGAGATGAAACAGGAAGTCCCGGCACAATTCTTACTTTTTTCCCTTTCCCCAATGCCAGAAGGGGAAAACGAGGAAGCGGGGAAGCGACCTTGGTGAGTTTCTCAGTTCCCAAAGGAAGTCTGGGGTACTGGGTGGAACGCTTAAGCAGGTATGATATTCATTTTAATGGACCAAGCCAAAAATTTGGGTATGATGTCATTACCTTTTCCGATCCGGATGGCATGAAAATTGAGTTGGTAGAAGATGATGTAAAACATCTTCAGGGTTGGGAAACAGATGACCTGCTGAGAGAATACTCGATCAGAAAATTCTTCGGAACAACGATTTATTTGACTGATTCTGAAAAAACCGAAATTCTGTTAACGGATATGATGGGTTTTTCCCTGGATGGACAAGAAGGACATATAAAAAGATTTTTGAGTGGCAAAGAGGATCGGGAAGCCAGGTTTGATATTCTTGTTGATCGGAATGCGCCAAGAGCCATGCAATCTGCCGGTTCCATTCATCATATCGCCTGGCGTACAGAAAGTGATGCCTCGCAATTGGAATGGCTAAAAAAGTTACGTGATCTGGGTTACTATCCGACAGATGTCATAGATCGAAATTACTTTCATTCCATTTATTTCAGGGAACCAGGCGGTGTCTTGTTTGAAATTGCCACAGATGAACCGGGCTTTTTAATCGATGAAAAATTAGATGTATTGGGAGAATCGTTAAAACTTCCATCGATGTATGAGCACAGAAGAGAAGAGATCGAAAGCCGACTTATACCAATTCATCACAAAAATAAAATGGTAACTGCATAGTGATGGGAGAAGATAATGTTGAACATTAACAATACGACCGATCCGCATGATGGACAATCGATTATATATGCCGGCGCAGATATTGGGCACGCTGAATCAGCAATGATCGTGTTGCATGGTAGAGGCGCTACAGCTGAATCAATGATTGGTTTGATCTCAGAAATATATGCAGAGAAAATGATTTATGTTATTCCTCAGGCAGCCAACTTTGCCTGGTATCCATATCGATTTATCGAAAAACGCGAAGTCAATGAACCGGGAATTTCCTCAGGATTAACTCTTATTCAATCAATAGTCACTGCACTTGTTGAAAAAGGTATTCAGCATGAAAAAATATTTTTTCTTGGTTTTTCCCAGGGGGCTTGTCTGGCTGCAGATTTTGTCGCCCGCTATCCGGCAAAATACGGAGGCCTGTTCGTACTCAGTGGCGGGTTGATAGGTGAGCACATTTATCAAGATGATTATTCGGGAAATTTGATGAAAACACCCGTCTTTTTAGGTTGTTCAGATGTGGATTTTCACATCCCTGAACAAAGGGTTCATGAAAGTGCCAGGATATTTGAGGTTATGAATGCAGATGTAACTAAAAAGATATATCCGAATATGGGTCATACGATCAATAGAGATGAAATAAGTTTTGTGAAGAAGGTGATTAATATCGAAGAGTTCGAAGCAGTTGAAAATGATCTATAGTAGATTAATCATCTCTTCGCCAGGCACGATTCTTTATGCGCCGTTTAGTATTTTTATACTTCTTTCGCTGGGAACTGGCCATCATCAGTAGATAAACTACCGCAATCGCCAATACCGCAATGATTAATGTCTCAGACATTTGTTCTCGTAGGGCGTGGTGCGTAGAGCGTAGAGCGTACGCCCCACGCCTTACGCGCTACGCTCTACGACAAAGTGGAGACGCCGGGAATTGAACCCGGGTCCGGACAAGTACTTTTACAGACCTCTACATTCATAGTCATCATTTCATTTTAACACAGGTGCAGGTATGATGTCGGACCAACAACTATGCGAGTCAGATGAAATACGATTCCCGATGTACTGACACCATCGCAAACCGATCTACCTAAATTGGCATCCTGATAAACCCTGGTAGATAAGTGTAAATCAGGATGTGACAGCTCAATTAGGCTGCCATTGCGTAATCATAATCGGCACTTATCGTGCTACCGGATAATCACGGGATATCCGGAGAACCCGGAATGCCATCCGTAACCGCTTCTTGCCCGTCGAAGCCAGATCGTCCCCATATATCAAAGAACCAAACAAATTCACATTTGTTCCCATAAAGAAACAGAGAATGACTGGCTGGATTGAAGGCCGGGGGACAACCTCAAAACCAGGCGATACTGTCATTCTCTGCCGCAACACCAAATTTGGGTAGGGGGAGAACCCAAGAGGATGGTGTTGCTTTAAAAGTACACCCGCAGGGACTCGAACCCCGAACCAATTGATTAAGAGTCAACTGCTCTACCAGTTGAGCTACGGGTGCATATACAAGTCTGTATGAGAATCGGGTCTGAGCTGTCAAAATATACAAAGATGAAGCATGTTTGGCAAGCCAGAAATTATCGTGAAGCGTGATCCGGGATGTGAGATGCGCGATACAGGATATAAGAAATGTTTCATGCCTGATCCTCGATGTCATCCAGCCTAAGCGTGAGCTTTGCTATTGATGGCTTATTTATGTCTTAAAGATCGAGCATCGAGAATCAAGGATCGAGTATCAAGTATCAAATAATTAGTAACATTTCTGAAACTTTCACGTAAAGATAACTATAATCTATAAATATATTTGAGATAACCTATATATAAACAGGAGATTAACACCATGACCAAGAAGAGACTTTTTATTTTGGGAGGTATCGCAATCGTCGTTATTATCGTTGTCGTAGCATTTTCTATAGGCGGAAATGGTAAAGAGGCGATCTCTGTGCAAACAGCGAATGTGGAAAGACAAAAAATTGTTGAAACGGTCTCTGCTACAGGTATTATTCAGCCTGAAACACAGGTCAAAATTAGTGCGGATGTGGCTGCAAAAATTACACGACTGGAAGTAGAAGAGGGTGAATGGGTAGAAAAAGGACAGTTTCTGGTTCAACTGGATCGGGAAAAATTTCTTGCAGCGGTAGAAAGAGCAGAAGCTAGTCTGAGAGCTACCGAGGCCAATGCCAATCTGGCAAAAGAAAATATGTTGAAGGCCGAAAAAGACTATATTCGTATTAAAGAACTCTTCGACAAAAAACTGGAATCGCAGGCAATAATGGATCAAAACTATGCCGCATATCAGGTGGAGAAAGCCCGGTACCAATCTACTTTGGAACAGGTAGACCAGTCTGCAGCGAGCCTGAAACAAACAAGAGATGATCTTTCTAAGACATCCATATATGCTCCGATGGCCGGAACAATCAGCACCTTGAATAAAGAGGTGGGTGAAATTGCCCTCGGTTCGCAATTCCAGGAAGATGTCATTATGGTCATTTCCAATTTGAATGGAATGGAAGCACTTGTGGATGTGGATGAAAATGACATCATCGCTATCCAACTTGGTGATAGCGCTAAAATCGAGGTTGATGCGATCCCGGATGTTCTATTTAAAGGAACCGTAAGTGAAATCGCCAGTAGTGCCAAAATTAGTGCTGCCGGTTCAGCAGATCAAAAAACCGAATTTGAAGTAAAAGTTTCAATTGCAGTACCAGGTCACAAATTACGTCCGGGGATGACAGCCAGCGCTGACATCGTAACTGAAACGCGTGAGAACGCAATTGTCGTTCCGATCCAATGTGTTGCTGTTCGCACGCCGGATCAATTGAATAATGTAGATCTGCAAAATGAAGAATCAGACTCAGCATCAACACCACAATATAAGCCCGACAAAGATGGGTTTGTACAGGTTGTATTTGTTGTGAACGATGATGCGGTTAAAGCATGGCAGGTTGAAACGGGTATCCAAAGTGAAACACATATTGAAGTGCTTGATGGAATAGCCGAGGGTGACGAGGTTGTCACAGGCAACTATCGGGCGATCAGCCAGCTGCTGCATAATAACGCAAAGGTGAAAACATCAGATAAGGGTGAGAAAGAACAAACGTTAGCAGTAAACTGAAATATGAAAACACTCTCCCAACATATCGAATCATTCAGGATTGCCTTTGCTGCATTGAAGGCAAATAAAACCAGAGGGATCCTGACGACTCTTGGAATTATTATCGGTATTGTCGCCGTCGCAACCACGATGACTGCCGCCAATGGCTTGGCCAACAATTTCAAAGAAAGTATCTCTGCTATTGGCTCGGATGTCTTTTATGTGTCCAAAATGCCCTGGATAATGCATGGTAATTTTTTTGATTACCGAAACCGCCCGAATCTTAGTTATAAAGACGGGCAAAAACTCAATCGACGACTAACATCTGCAATTGCTGTCAATCCGAACACCGGTACCAACAGGGATATCAAATATGAATCGAAAATCCTGAATTCAGTCTGGACAGTAGGTACGTCTGAAAAATACGTGGTTATCACAGGAGATGGGCCTGAACACGGAAGATTTTTAAACGCCTTAGATGTACAATTCAAGAAAAGAAATTGTGTGATTGGATCTGAAATAAAGGAACGTCTCTTTAAAAATGTAGATCCACTCAATAAAAAAATTAAGATCGGCTGGTATAACTTTCGTGTCGTCGGTGTAATGGAAAAGCGGGGAAGTGCCGGATTTTTTGGCGGACCAAATTTTGACAATCAAATCTTTGTCCCTATTACTACCTTCATCAAGTATTTTGGAGGTGCGGAGCGTAATTTTACAATCTCTGTAAAGTCCCCGAGTCAGGAAGCGATGACCGATTTTGAGTACGAGATTGTGGGTGAAATGCGCAAAATAAGGAAATTGAAGCCAATTGAGAACGATAACTTTTCAATAAATACAATGGAAACACTGATTGATGCTTATAACAATGTGATGGGGGTCGTTGTCTTGATTGGTTTATCCATCACCGGTATTTCGCTCTTTGTCGGTGGTATCGGTGTCATGAATATCATGTTCGTTTCTGTGACAGAACGAACCCGCGAAATTGGCATCAGAAAAGCAATTGGTGCAAAAAAACGGTCTATTCTGACACAATTTCTCTTTGAATCATCAACAATATGTATGATCGGTGGTGTGATTGGCGTTATATTATCATTCTTTGTGGCGGAATTGATCAATGAATTATTGCTTCCCGCCAGCGTATCACTACCAATTGTTATCATTGCCTTACTCGTCTCGGTACTCACCGGCGTTGTGTCAGGTTTTATCCCTGCATATCGTGCCTCACGGCTCAATCCCATCGAGGCTTTACGGTATGAATAATCGTTAATATAAGGTGCACAATATGATATTAGGTGAATTGTTTCGAATGGCTGTGTCCGCTATCTGGGCGCATAAATTACGATCCGTATTAACTTTGGTCGGCATCATCGCCGGCGTAGCTTCAATTATTGGCGTTATGACGGGGATTTCTGTTATACAGAGTACCATTGAGGGCGAATTAAGTGTCCTTGGCTCTACAGTCTTCCAGGTTCAAAAGTGGGCTGCCGGTGGTCCGATGAGTCGGGAGGAATGGTTGAAGATTATGCGGCGGCGTCCCACGACGACTGAACATGCCGATGCAATCAGGGAAAAAGTTAAGACCGTAAGTCTTGTCGGTTCTGAGTTATGGAGTTGGCAACACACCGTTAAATACCGGGATAAATCAACCAATCCTGAGGTCATCATCTGCGGTGGAACACCGGAGTACCCGCCAAACAATACACACTATATTGGACATGGCAGAAATATCACAAATGAAGATGTTAAATTCGGAAGACGGGTTGTGGTTATTGGCCACGCGATCGCAAAGAAGTTGTTTCCCTGGATTGATCCTGTCAATAAAACGGTCAGAGTAGATGGACGAAAGTTTACGGTTGTAGGGGTATTTGAAGAAAAAAAATCAGCAATGGGTGGTGGCTTTGACAATTATGTGCTGATGCCGATTACTGAATTTAAACAGATATATGGAATGAGGGATCACCGCAGGAGAGGTCAAGAGCGGTCGGTGAATATCACTGTACGGGCGAAATCTCCGGAAGTACTTCAGGATGCCATTGAAGAAACCCGCGCAGTTATGCGCGCGGAACGGGGATTAAAACCTCACGAGGAAGATGATTTCACCATTTTTACAAATGACAGTCAGATAAAAGCATTTAATAATACAACCGCAGGGATAAAAACCGGCGCTTTTGTAATAGGGATCATTGCCCTCATCGTTGCCGGGATCGGAATTATGAATATCATGTTGGTCTCTGTCACTGAGCGGACGCGGGAAATTGGTATCCGGAAATCTCTGGGAGCGAAAAAGAAAAATATTCTGATTCATTTTTTACTTGAAGCGATTATTCTCAGTAATATCGGTGGCGCGATAGGTGTCATCATTGGTTTTGCCCTTGGAAATCTTGTCAGTGTCTTTACCAATTTTGCTGTAAATATTCCTTTAGATTGGGCGTTGATTGGATTGGTATTTTGTACGGCGGTTGGCCTAATATTTGGCCTGTGGCCGGCCTATAAAGCAGCGCGATTGAATCCGGTTGAGTCATTGAGGTTTGAATAGATTCTTCTTAATGAAGGGATCGGGTGCCCCACTTTACGATTTCGCCCCTTCAGGACTACAATATTTAGTTGGCCATTTTTACATCAGGGCAACGCCCTGATGTTGAAGGTGAATCGAAAATCCGGAAACTCTGAAAGAGTGACATCATCCATTTAATCCCACATATATCTCTCATCATATGGCAAATTGTATTTTTTAACCAATACAAGATACTCCTCCCGGAAAGATCTTTTTCGATGATGAATCTTTTGATTTGAGATATAGTTTTTAATTCTCTGTTTATTGGATTGATCAACTGAAAAAGCTCCATAACCGTTTTGCCATTGAAAATTTTTGTATTTTGAACCTTTGGTCTTGATCCACTTGGATGAATTTTTCTTTACCTCCTCAATAACGCGACAAAGTGCGATTTTTTTGGATAAGGCAAAAAGTATATGAATGTGATCATTTGTTCCATTCATAGAAATTACCGTAGAATTTTGAGTTCGAAATATTTTTGAAAGATAAGGGAAGAGTTCTTTTTCGATCTCGGGATTCAAGTATGGATGATGAAATTTTGTAGTGAAAATGAGGTGAATGAGGATATTCGAGAGACTTTGAGACATCAATTTCTCCTTTTATACCACGATTATGCCCTTTCAGGGCGACAATACTTAGTTGGTCATATTTACATCAGGGCAACGCCCTGATACAGATTATGGTATAGAATAATTGAAGCTCTGAAAGAGCGAAATCGTATAACAATTGTAAATGTTTATATATATGAATTAATAGGGATCAAAGTGATTCTAAAACATCATCCAAGGCATTCACTACCCGATCGGCGTTATCCTCATTGAAGACCATTGGTGGTTTAATTTTAATCACGTTATCGTAAGGTCCATCTGTACTGAGTAAAATTCCACGTTCTTTCATCGCCTCGATTATTGTTGATGCTTCTTCAGTCGCCGGTTCCAAGGTTTCACGATCCCTGACAAGTTCAATACCGATAAATAATCCGGCGCCACGTACATCGCCGATAATCGGGTGCCGTCTTTTCAACTCTTCAAAACCATCCATCATCCTGGTTCCCACCTGCAAGGCATTTTCCTGGAGATTTTCATTTTTAATTACATCGAGTACGGCCAATCCTATTGCGCAGGAAACAGGATTTCCGCCAAATGTATTAAAGAATTCCATTCCGGTATTAAATGATTCGGCAACTTCAGGCGTACAGACAACAGCAGCCAGCGGATGACCGTTACCAATCGGTTTTCCCAGAGTAACGATATCGGGAATAACACCCTGTAACTCGAATCCCCAAAAATAAGAGCCTACTCTGCCAAATCCAACCTGAACCTCATCAGCAATACAAACACCACCACTGGCCCGTACCGACTGGTAAACATGTTTCAGATAACCAGCAGGAAGAACGATTTGTCCACCACAACCGAGAAGGGATTCTCCGATAAAGGCTGCCGGACCTTTATCATTTTGCTGCAGGTTTTTTATAATCTGTTCAGCATAGGCTGCATATTTTTTGCCTGCCTGCAGGTCATTTGTACTATATGGTCCACGATAAATATCGGGCATCATTGCTGTATGGGTATATGGCCCGGGTCCACGTCCGCCTTTACCGGCAAATTTATAGGGACTGATATCAATCAATGCTGGTGTATTACCATGATACCCGTGGTCGATAACGATCACGTCTTTTTGATGTGTATGTGTATAGGCCAGTCGCAGGGCAAGTTCATTCGCTTCGCTACCCGAATTGACAAAAAAACAAACCTGTAGTGGATCAGGCATTGTATCTGTTAATTGTTTCGCATAGAGAACGATATGATCATGCAGGTAACGGGTATTGGTATTCAGAACTGCTATCTGCTGTTGGGCTGCCCGCACAACAGCAGGATGAGCATGGCCGACATGACAAACATTATTGACACAATCCAGATACGTCTCCCCTGACTGGTCATAGAGGTACTGAAATCCACCTCGGGTGATTTTAAGTGGTTTTTTGTAAGAAACTTTTAATGGCCTTGCCAGATACATTTTGCGGTCCTTGATGAGTGATTTTAGAGATATAAAATCCCTTTCATCTATATCCATTGAACAAGCGTCATAGAAGACTCTTCTTGCTTTTTCGGGATTTGTTTGCAGAAGACAATCCAGCAGTCGCCAGGCCGGTTTTTCAGTCACAGTCAGGTAATCATCTTCGGGCCTCAGACTTTTTTGGTATGCAGCAATCGTAACACTCTGTGATAACCGGGCACAAATGGAATAAAATAAAACGTCTAATTCGATTTTCTCGAGAGGAAATGTTTCATGATATGACCGTAGTACAAAACAGGCTGAATCCAGGGGATCTTTCTTATCTAACATGATATATGCAAGAGCGATCGCCAACTCAAATACGGTATGAGAATAGACCATATCACCAAAATCAATAATACCGTCAACCTCTGGCGGTGATTTTGTGAGGTTCACGAGAATATTATGATCGTTGGCATCATTGTGAATAACACTTTTACGTAGTTTGAAAGATATCGATAAAACTTGTGATTCAAATTGCAGGAAAAAATAGTCCACCAGTCTTTTATTCTTAGGATCCTTTATATAGTGTGTAAGATGCTTAATATCTGGAATATTTTTAAGGTCCCAGTGCCAGTAACGATGTATAGCCGGATGATCGAAATAAAATAGAGATTTATCTAATGTACTGAGTAAATTGCCCAAGTCTTTCAGATGTGATTCAGTGAGGTCGGGCAAATCTACCAGAAATAGCCCGGATAAATATGAGAGTAATCTTGTCCTGTGCTTAATATTATCTTGTCCTATGAGTTCCGAGATATACTCGTTGTTGAGATTGGAACATATCTTCGGGATTCGAATTTGCGGACAATGATTATTCAGATGCTCTAATACTGCATTCTGAGCCTCCAGCATGGGAGTAGATTCGTTTTTATTGGCAATTTTAAAAATATATTCCTTCCCGGTATGATCTGTCACATAGAAATTCTGGCCGATATCGCTTACCAGGGGTTTAACCTCAACATCAAATCCATAGGTATCCCTTATAAATGTTATAATTTGCCTGTTTTCTAATCGCGGAGGATCTGATAGTTTCGTAATCATAACATACTCCGAGTTATTACACGATGATGCTTTTGACAATCAATCCTAAGTTAAGAAAGAGAAAATAAATGTCCATAATAATTTAAAAGTTAAAAATCGTACATTAAAAATAAGATTTGTTTATTGGTTCAAATTATAATCATTTTTATATTTGTGGAGTTTTGAAGACGGGGCATACAAGTAAACAGAATAATATTTGAACCACAGAGTAAAAGTAATCACTCTATTATATAAGATGTCAATATAAAGGTGGGATTTATGTTGAAAATTTTTGAAAAAAAGTATTCACCCACATCAGGAAACACATCACTTTTTGTAATGGTTTGTTTTACTGTTTTTTGTATACCACTTCTACCTTTGGAATCTCATCGTATTGTTTACAACCTCTCTTTTACCGCACTTTTTTTTATGGCGGTAATTGCGGTTGATACAGGGCGAAAACTCATTCTCTGGGGTGCCATTATAGCGACTATAACAGAGTGGTGGGCATTCTATTTTGATATCATTTATCTCGCGATAAGTTCATATTTAGTGAATCTTGTATTTATTATTATTATTGTGGGTAAAATGATCTATCATATCACACATTCAAAAATTGTAAACTCACGTGTAATTTTGGAAGCCATAAATGTCTACTTGCTCATTGGGTTTATTTTTAGTTTATTGGTGACCTTTTTAATGATCGTAGATCCTTATTCATATAATTTTGAGGGAGTTGGTTCCGCAGATTATTATAAGGTCTCTCACGTAAGTGACTATCTTTATTACGCTTTTGTTACCTTTACGACATTGGGATATGGGGATATTGTTCCAAAAACGCAGGTAGCAAAATCATTGGCGATTCTGACCAGCATCACCGGCCAAATCTATATAGCAATTATCATCGCCATGTTGGTTGGAAAATTTTCCAGTACTCAAACTGACTAGAAGTACATCTCTCGCAACGTTGTGATTTTGGATTAACAAATAACATCTAATACGCGTTCCGTAATCCAAAATCATTAATTAGAACGCTGCGCCGCCGCGAGATAAATTTTTAAAATCCTACACCAACCCCGATACTCACCCAGGGATCAGAGGCATCATACGGAGAATTTTCATCCTGAAGTACATCCCACAATACCTCAATAAATACGGATGTCGTGCGTGATACGGGTTGAATATAACCACCACCTAACAGTAAAAAGGGTACCCAGGTTCTTTCACCTTCAAGATTCTCTGTCTGATATTTGTAACTCCAGTAAACAAATTCTGCATGAGCATAGAGACCCCTAACGATCAGATAACGTGAAAAAACACTACCCCCGTAATTATGCGAAGTTATTGTTGCATTCTCATAGCGTTTGTCTTCGGTATAAGCATATCCAATTTTACCACCAACGTGAAATTTTGGTGACACTTTATAGGCAACCATAGGTATAACTGCAATTCTAAAATAACTGCCAAAACTCAATCCAAGTTGTCCACCCCAATAGACTTTACTGGGCTCCTGTCCACTCTTTGCTTTGGTCTTTTCCTTGGTTTTGTCAGTTTCCTGAGCAAGAGATCCTGAGATAAATACGATAGCGAGTATAAATGTAAAAATTGTTCTTCTCATCATTGTTTCTCCAAATTTAATTTGAATATATATAAAGACTTTTAACAGACTGACGTCCGAATGCTGGCAAGATAAAATTTAGACAAATAAGTTGCCATCATTAAAAAGATCAACTTAATTAATACATTTTAATTTAGCAATAATTATCATAACTAACATTTTGGCGAAATTTGAAGGCACTATGTATTCTTTTGTATGTTATATAAACTCTCATTATAGAATAACCTGAACGTATGCCCTTACTAAATCCTTTAAACAAAGATCGTTTAAAAACCCTATTATAAATCTGTATTTTAAAAATTATCGTTGGATTGATCATTCAGGCAAATCTGGGGAAAGTAGAGCTAATAGGGAAGGAAAGTGAGATAAATCTATATGGAATCCGCATGTCATCCCGCTATACGGGATGACATGCGGATTCCAATTCTTAGCAACCTCTGTGCTTAATTATATTGTTTTTGTAAGCGTTGCAGTTCTTCGCGTCTTCTTTCAATTCGGGCCCGTGAATCGAGGTATTTAGAGTCGCCAGACATTTTAAATGCTTTGTCGAACAAGTCCTCTGCCGTATCGAGATCGCCGGTAAGTTCGTAGTATAATCCTAAATTATAAGTAGCGCCAACACGGTCTTCTTTTTCTGCTGAAGGATCTACAGCGACCATATCCCAAACTTCTTTGGCATCTTCCCATAAATTTCTTTTGGCGTATTCTACTGCAATTTCCATTTGTTCGGAATCACCTTCTTCGATTTCACGGCTCTCAGTAACATAATGGGGTGCCACCTGCCAGAGGGTTTGGTTTAATACCCTGTCGACCATGTCGTCGACAATCGGGCGCCAATCCGGAATATTTTTCATGGCCTCTTTTTCGTTTTTACCGGTGCTTGAATATTTTGAACTCTTGCTCCTCCCCGTCGAGGCACTATTTGTTTTGGAGGCGATGATGGTTCCTGTGGTAATATTGACTATCTTGTATGTAAACTTTAAATCCACCTGTCTGGAAATCCTGTAACGCTTTTTTTCTACCTTTTTTTCTTTATAGGTTTCCCATTCTCCTCTATCCTGTACATTATAGGTGCCTGTACCCATTACCAGACCTTCAGCCCCTAGTAATTTACCTACCTCCGTTGCCTGATTAGCATCGATGACACCGCTTAATGAGAGAGCCTGTTCCTCAAGAACTTTTGAAAGTTGCTTTCGCTCGATCACAGTATAATATTGATTGTTTACTAGTTTAGCGACCAAACGGTCTGATACAATACTTCCGGGATAGGCTGTTTTGGGATTTGGTGGTTTTTTGTCATTAAACATGCCTTTAAGCAGCACTCGGGCAATTTCTTTGACCTCGTTATCTTTCTTTTTTTCATCGGCAAAATCCCAGCTTCCGATAAAATCAAAGTCAATTACAGCTACCTTTTTCACTGAACCGACATCAAGTTCTGCAGGTTTAAGTACTTTAACTCTAGTGGATGTGCCACATTGATATAGAATAAATGAGACAATTAAAAGACCAAGTATCAATGGTAATCGTTTCATGGTACTTCTCCTCCCGAGGAAATCGATAGATTCTGTATTAATTATCGTCTCAATTGTGAAAACTTTTAATAAATGTTCTAAAAAACCACTGATTACTGATCGCTACCGTATTTTCTCCTCTCCTTCAAAGGAGTGGGGTTGGCTCGAATAACGAGCTCTTCGAGGGGTGAGTATCTATTGCCAGAACATGATTCAGGAACTCATCCCCACCCCCTTCTCTTGAAAAGAGAAGGGGTGCTTGTTCCAAACCTAAATCGCCATCAAGACCTATTTTCTATATACTAATATAGTTTTTATCATTATATTTTAATTATATTCATATCTGAAATTTATGGAGGATCATCACCATGCCATCCGACTATCCTAAAATTGATAAACTCATCAAAAAACACAAAATTGAATTTATTGATTTAAAAGTGAGTGACCTTAATGGAAGATTGCATCATCTCACCCTCCCATATTCAGAGGCAACGCTTAAGAATCTAATAACAAATGGTGTTGGTTTTGACGGTTCCAGTTACGGTTTTCAACGGGTGGAAAACAGTGACATGATCATGAAGCCGGATTTACAGACAGCGATGCTCGATCCTTTTCGTAAAGCACCTACGGTAAGTTTTTTTACACGTGTATTTAATACAGATGCAAAAAATACGCCTTTTCAGTTTGATCTGCGTAATATCGCTGAAAGAGCAGAACAGTTGTTACAAAAGTATAAAATAGGTCATAAGTCAATGTGGGGACCGGAATTTGAGTTCTATATTCTTTCTGATGTTTCATATCAGTCGGAAGCCACAGACTCCTATTTCAGGATTGAATCAGAGGAAAGAGAAGGGGGTAATGGGTATCATATCGCTAATCCACTGGATGTCTATGATGATTTTCGAGATGAAGCGACAAAACTGCTGATAGAAGCCGGTGTGTCGATAAAATATCATCATCATGAGGTCGGAAGCCTCGGTCAACAAGAAATCGAAACTAATTTTGATACATTACTACCTACAGCGGATAAAATATTATTAAGTAAATATATACTTCACAATCTGGCCAAAGACCATCATCTGTTCCTTACCTTTATGCCAAAACCTCTCTATGGTCAGGCAGGTTCGGGCATGCATTTTCATCATTTTTTGGAAAAAAATAAAAAAAATGCCTTTTATAAAAAAGGAAGTTATGCCAATCTCAATGAACTGGCCATGTGTTATATCGGGGGTGTTCTTAAACATGCTCCGGCTCTGTGTGCCTTTACCAATCCTACAACAAATTCCTATAAGCGATTGGTCCCTGGTGTAGAAGCCCCGACAGCGATTAATTTTGGACAGGGTAACCGGGCATCTTGTGTTCGAATACCACGATATATAAAAGATTCACGACTGACTCGCTTTGAATACCGGCCGCCTGATGCCACTGCAAATCCATATCTGGCATTAACGGCTATCCTGATGGCCGGGCTTGATGGCGTGATCAATAAAATTGATCCTGTCAAGATAGGTTATGGCCCCTATGAAGCCGATGAGTATGATCCACGTATTAAGATGAAATATCTTCCGTTTAGTCTTGAAACAGCCCTGAATGCTCTGAAAAATGACCACCTGTTTCTATTACGTGACAATATTATGAGTGCGGATTTAATCGAACATTGGATCTCAGTTAAAAGTCGTGAATTCAATCAGATATCCAACTGGCCGAGCCCGATTGAATATAGTCTCTATTTCGATTTTTAAAAACACTTGTTTGTGTTGGGAGATTTAACCTTGAATGGTTAGAATAGAAGCAGGCCGATTAGGCCGACTATGAGACCGGTGATCAGATTGATCAATTTTACCCAAATAAATGCTTTTTTTGAGACAGCAAGCAATGGGAGCATTCCATGCCCATCCTGAACAATTGAGCTGGCCAGCAATATTGAAAAAGGAATCGATCCTTGTGCAAAGAGCGTAACAAATATCAGGTGCGGGCCTGATTCCGGGATAATTCCAACCAGTAAAGCAATAATCAACACACTGTAATAATTCGATTCAATCCATTGACTGACATCCAGATACTCTTCTAATCCATGTATGAGTAAAAGCGCAGCAAATGTCCATATAAAAATCCGAAGAAAATGCTTTTTTATAACATGCTGCCATAAATGTTCATCAAGAAAGTGGTCCGGAACAGTTACAATCACAAAAAGAGCAAAAGAGGCACCTACCGTAAACGATATTTTTTGCCAGTTCCATTCATGGGGTTCAATCATACCCATTAACAGGGCGACAAGAAAGAGAATCATCATAGTAATTAAAAGCGCTCGTGGAAAACTTATATTTTTTAATTGGTTAAATATTTCTTTTCCGGGAAAACATTGACAAATATCCGCATCATGAATCTCTAGTTCATGATCTGTTTGGTCAAGCAGTCTGTCCTGATTCCTGAAAAGCAGATCTGTCACATAACCGGCAACAATAGATATGACAAATAAAAACAGGAAAAGTAATATAGCTTGTGAAGGAAACATAGAAAGCATCACAAATGCTTCATCACCACTTGTGGCGATCATCGCTACTACCAGGGTGCCAAGGCTGACGAATCGATGAGCATAAAGCGAAACGACTGCGAATGCCCCCAGACAACCCGGAATAATGCCCAGAATGGCAGCCAGTATGTAGTTTCCCCAACGGCTGGTCTTAAGAATACTTTGCCACTTGCCCTTTGTCAGGACATTCAGGTACTCGATCAATAGCATCATCAAGAAAACGAAGCCGGTGATCATTAAGGCATGCTGTACAAGTTCCAAAAGCATAATTATAATGATACTGATTTTATGTTAACCGGGCAAGAGCAGCAAATAGTGTAGGAAATATATTTATATTTTCACTAAATTTATTCTATACTTAAATCAAATCATTTCCAGTATACTCTTCATAATGAATCCTCTACGAGGATTTGTGTTTTATGGGAATGACCTTTTTATTTATTGCATTTTAAAAAAAGATGTATGATAATAACACGTAAAATTATAAAGGAGATAGCATTATGGATCGACAGAAATTAATTAACGAGGCAAAAAAACAGTTGGATGAATTCAATTCCCAATTGGATGATCTTGAAGTGAAGATGAAAGAATTTTCAGGAGAGGCAAAAAAGGTCTATGAAAAACAGGCTGCAGAACTAAGAAAATTGGTTAAGGAGGCCGAAAAAAACTTTGAAAAGGCTAAAAATGCCAGTGAAGAATCCTGGAATGAGGTTAAAGATTTTGTGGAGTTCACCGGGAAGGCGCTACGGAACTCGTTTAATTACTTTCTTTCGCATTATAAGAAAAGACAAGATTTACAGGATTAGGGTATAAGGGTATAAAGGTATAAGGTTAGAAGGGTATAGGGGTATAAGGGTATAAGGTAGATAGGGTATATAATTAACCGAGTCATGTTCCTGATTTTGACCCTTTAACTTAAGATCTGGTAATTGTAAACCCAATTAAAAGTAACTTTGCCCGCTGTAGGGGCGATCCGCTGGATCGCCCAAATTTGATGGTTACCATACTCTCAAGGTCTATATTAAGCAAATTAATTTCAGAGATCTGATTTGAATCGAAATTTTTTACACGTACTTCTTTTTCTCATATTATACTTGATTTTGGTATCAGTTGCTTCTGCAGCAAAAGAAGACATTGTGATCCTAAAGAACGGCGATTATATCACGGGCGAAGTGAAGAAAATGGAATTCGCCCGCTTAAGCTACAGTACGGATGCGATGAAAACCCTCAGTATTGAATGGGCTGAAATCAGATATATCAAAGCAAAAGAAACATTCAGGATAGAGATGGAGGATGGTACTGATTTTTCCGGTTCATTGGATTCTGATAGTCTCACTCAAATTCTGATCATCAAATTTAATAAGTATTCTTACCGAGTAAATTTTGATAAAGTTGTAACTATAACACCTATTAAGGATACATTTAGCGATCGAGTCAAATTTTCTGTTGATCTCGGTTTTAGTTACACTAAAGCAAGCGACGTAGCACAGCTCACCTCGAATGCAAATGGTTCTTACCGAAGCTGGGAATTCTATCATGAACTTACATACAATTCCATCATGACAACCAAAGCTGATAACAATACAACTGAAAATATTGATTTTCGCTGGAGTACGAGTAGGTTCTTTCTCTATAAATGGTTTTTAAATACATTTGTCGGCGGACAAAGAAATACTGAACTTGGCCTCAATTTGAGGCTTTTAGTCGGGGCTGGTGGTGGAAAAGATATTTTTCGGACAAATACAAATCTCTTGAGTTTAGCTGGTGGATTACAAGTTACTCAGGAATGGAATCAAGATAAAGCAGGAAGTAACAAAAGTTTAGAGGGTTTGTTAATTGCACAGCATAAAAAATTTCAATACGATGATCCGGAAATCGATTGGACGACAACTTTTCGCATCTATCCAAGTTTTACCACCTGGGGTAGAACTCGTGTGAATGTTGATACCAGTTTAAAATGGGAAATTTACACGGACTTATTCTGGCGACTTACCTTTTATGATAATTACGACAGTAAGCCTCCTACTGAAGGTGCAGCTAAAAATGACTTTGGTATTACGCTCTCATTTGGGTGGAAGTATTAAGATAGAGTTTAGGTTGACGTTTAAATATTATTAACCGCAAAGAGCACAAAGCGCACAAAGACATTGCCACTGCTGTCATCCCCGCGTAAGCGGGGATCCATATGAAAATGATATATTGAATTATAATTTTCCTGGATTCCCGCCTGCGCGGGAATGACTATGACATATACTGTGATCTTTGCGTCCTTTGCGGTTAAAAGAAAATTAGATTTTACTACTGCTTTAGCAATTTAAAGATTGGATCGTTGGGTTGGCGGCGGATGGATAGCGTTTGCCATTTACGGATATAACTGACGATATTATGTCTCTCTCTCATGGTCAATATTACCCGCTTTCTGTCTGCTAATCCCCATGAGGGCATTGGTGTACCTGAACGGCCCAGAGTAAGGGTTGCCAACAGGTAGCCGTTCGTTGCCGCATTCAAAAACTCCTGGTTGTTCAGTTGAGGCGCCCTTATACCCTCGCCATTTTCGCCATGACATTCAGCACAAATTTGCCGAAACAGCTCTTCGCCCCGATCAGGATTCCCCTTGGATGGACCTGGATTTAAATAAAGATCTACATTGTTTTTTTGACTTTTCATATAGAGTAACAGATCAGTCAGTTCTGAATCCGACAGTTTTACTCTAAACATCGGTGTATGACTTCGTCCCTGTTTAACTGTCATAATGATAAAATCATCATCAACGGCTTCAAGAAAATCACGATTTAAAATCGCCGGACCGATTCCTCCTTCACCATCAGATCCATGACAGCGACTACATTGATAATGAAATAAAAGACTGCCTTTATTAATGTCGCCCTTATAATCTGGAAAAAGGGGGCGATTGGCCAATTTTACGGGTGCTGGTTGCAAAAATCTGATAAGACTTTTCAGTGATGAGGCTTCAAAACGTGACCAGGCAGGCATTGCCGTATTGGCTCTTCCTTTGATTAGAGTCATGTATAAAAAATTATCAGTTGCTAATGATGAAAAAGATGCATTTGCCAGGTTTGGGCCGATTCCTCCACTACGATCTTTGCGGTGACAGGTTGCACAATAATGTAAATATAGTTCCTTACCCTCATTTATATTATGACGTGCATTTAATACATCATTCAATGCAGGTGCTTCTTTCCGCCATTGACGAACATATTTTATCAATGATAGTAATTCATCCTCCATCAATCCTGAGTGCCTGCTTCGCCAGGCTGGCATGTAACGATCGCCCCGTCCTTCATTTATCATAAATGAGATTAAATCCAGAGAAGAAACTGCCTGAAAATCAGGATTAGCCAGAGCAGGCACTCCGAATATATTTGTTTTATAATCCCGTCCATCTCCACTTTCACCATGACAGGCCAGGCATAAAAGTTGGTAAGTGGATATGCCATCGAATTTCTCTCTCTTCCTCTTGAATTCCTTAACAACATTTAAATCATAATAATGGAGGGGTAAAATTGGCTCAGAAAATCCTAAGATTAAAGTAATGATATCACTTTGAACAGATGGTGAAAAAGAAAACTTTGGCATAATACTTCCAGCGGAAATTTTCCCCGGATCCGTGAGATGTTCATAATGCCAGTTCAGTAGTGTTTTTTCCTCGACGATGTGTTTAAAATCATACCCTTTTAAAAGTTTAGTGCCTTCAGCAGTCAAATCCGGACCAAAGGGTCCACCGATCCCGCGAAGTTTATGACACCCCAGACAACCTGAGTTTTTAAATGTCTTCAATCCCACCGATATGGTAGGCATCGATGTATAAGCGGATGATGAATCGAATACAGCCAGATGGCAGTGGGCACAATGAGATTCAATAGGGCGCCATTGTGGTTGATTATTTCTGTCACAGGTTTCCTCTCGCCGGAGAGCCCTGCCACTGCCGTTGTGACAGAGTGTGCATCCAAAGGACGCCAGATCATGACGATTGATGATTTCCTGCGGATGCTGTGAAAATGGAAGGGGAAGTGAATCCATTGTAGCCTGACCTACTGTCACATGGCATGTTATGCAACGATCTATGTGATTGACATCTTTTATTTCAATTTCCTTGATACCAAAATCAGATTGTGACAGATTAGATGATACGCCTTTTTGCCTCAGTACTTGTTGATAGGCTTTCTGATTTTTTTTCCATTCCGGTTCTACAATCTCTTCCCACATCATCAAAAAGGCAAATACAATAAATATTAGACTGAAGATTACTGAGAGTATCTTATAAAGTTTTAAATATTTTTCTTCCATAAGTCTGGTAAGTTGTAGTCTATCCCGTAAGTGAACCTGTCTCTAATTAGGGTATCTCTCAAAGTATTGTCAACAATATATCGATATCTGTCATTCCCGTTCCCGACTGAGTCGGGGAGAAATCCATAAAAAACAAGCACTTAGATGATTCATCATCTGGATGCCTGCTTTCGCAGGCATGACAATATGGATTAATTCAATCGTTGTGCACCACCCTCATTTGCGGGATGGATTGCAACTAATAATTAAAAGAATGATAAAAATGTAAATTCCCAATCCGGCCCCCGTAACCATATCCCAACTGCAGTGAATAGCGCAAAGCCGGTTATAATACATGTATATAGTGCGATAATTGCAAATCGTTTTGACTTTACTTGTTTCATAACATACCATGAATACAGAACAAAAATCAAGGAAGTAAGGATACCAGGATTTACCAGAATTAATAATGATACCGGGAATGAAGGGATCCAGTCACGAACCCATCCGAATCCAACCAAAATGGATATGAGAATAACGATGACAACAAATGAGAACATAGCAGAACGTATAAGTATCCGTAAACCGTCGGATCCTGAGAACCATTTACCGGTATTTTTACCCTCTTTATCTACATACGGGAAAGAGAGAAGGGCGATTTTTAGTAAAAGCGGTACCAGGATTCCTCCTCCGAATGATGAGTAGGAAACCAATTCCTGAACACCTAGAAAATACCAGGGGGCTTTGGCCGGATTTTCGGGCATTGCCGGATTCGCCAGTTCCTTGAGGGGCGCATCGATAAAAAAAGCAAAAATTGACAGGATGGCCAGGGTTGCCAGAAAAATTGAAACTTCTGCCCACAAAGCCACTGGCCAGGAAAATAGTAAATACTCGTTTTTCTCCAGTTTAGACTTTTCCTTTTTTGAAGGATCCTTGGCCATTGCTATTTGATCAACTCCTTCCGGTAAGTTAAGACCGCCGCTTTTTCGAATACGCCAAAAATGCCATCCTGTAAAAAGTATAAAAAGCAAGGGAAGGAAAATAATATGCAAAAAATAGAAACGGGTCAGGGTATTTTGTTCCACATCCGTACCGCCTAAAAGAAGTTTTTTAATGACCAATCCCGGATCAAAATATGCAGTAATCGATAAAGTGTCCGTAAGTTCTTTGGTCGAACTGACAATGTTGGAAGCAATCGTCACCGCCCAGAATCCCAGTTGATCCCAGGGAAGCAGATATCCACTAAAACTGGAGAGTAACGTGATGAGTAAAAGACAGATACCGATATTCCAGGTGAGACTACGTCCATGTGTATATGAGCCAGTGTATACAATTCTGCTCATATGAATGATTGAAAAAAAGACCAGTCCGTGAGCGGCCCAGCGATGCATATTTCGAAGATATCGTCCTCCTGTGACAACATGATTTATATCGAGGATTGAATTATAAGCGTGGGCAATCGTAGGTCTGTAGTAGATCATTAATAGCAATCCACTAATGAGAAGGATTATAAACAAACAGAGGTTCAGAACACCGAGACCATAGGTAAAGGTAGGCTGAAGACTATGGACATGAATTTTCGGTGACTGAAAATGAAGAAAAAAATTCTTTGTGACCGCTCTGATGCGTTCAATCGAAGATTGCTTTATTCGTTTTTTCATCGATAGCCATTTTATGGTAAACGAAAATCTTCAGCTACGTAGTTATTCAGATCCACCGTGATTAATCCTTGATCAGTTAAATTCACTTTTAGTCGGTCCAGTGGTCTGGAGGCTGGTCCTGAGCAGGCTTGCCCCATTTTATCGAATTGTGAACCATGGCAGGGGCAATCAAAACCTTGCTCGGATTTTTTTATTGTACATCCCAGATGGGTGCATACTGCCGATAATACCCGCAGATGACTTCTGCTCCTGTAGAGATAGATCTTCTTATCGGGAATATAACTGAATTCATTGACCGGAAAGTCTTCGATGTAACCTAGTTGCTGAAGACTGAATGATGTGGTCGCAGGGGGCATGATTTCGGTAATCGCTGCCGCTAAACTAATGACACCAACTCCGGAAGCTGTTCCTATTGCCAGTTTATTTAAAAAATTCCTTCTTTTCATAATTATTGTCCTTCAAACTATCAAAATATAATCCTTTGGTATTCCCCCTCTCCTCTCAGGAGAGGGGGCTAGGGGGTGAGGTCCTCGTTATCTCCTCCAGAAATAATCTACATTTGTCATCCCCGCCCCGCAACACGTGCGGGGTAAACTCCGGCGTGGATCCATGATATCCTTTTATGAAAAATTTCTGGATTCCTGCTTTCGCAGGAATGACATTTTTGGCTTAATTCCAATGTTCGTATGTTTTCTTTGCACCGCATTTACACCGGTAATAACCAACCATCTTATTTTCTCGGGGAACAATCTTTTTCAACTTAAGAGATGGTTGTTCTTCAGTGCACCCTTGGCATAGCCCTCTTGCCCCTCTAGTGGCTTCTTCTTTTTCACCATTTACAAGTGCGTATTTCATTTTGTCTTCTGACTCACTTTTTACACATAACGAATAAAGAATTCATGTTTTGCGAAGCCAAAACATAATTCCGGTTGAACTAAGCCCACGTTCGATTTGGATTTTAAAGTGGATATGTCCGGAGCGGCCCCATATCGTTTTGAGGGTTTAATAATACGGTAATGGGGTATGGGTGTAAAGATATTCTTTCAAAAGCGTTGCTTTGCAAGGGTATAGGGGCTTGATATGCATATAGATGGTTTAGACGGCGCTGATTTTGTCGCCCGAAGAGCGCAGTATTTTCGGGGCGCGATTTTAATAACAATGCACTGGGCGGGGAATCGAGCAATTGGATAAAATAGAGGGTGTTCATG
>Ga0209536_100000894_pt1 | contig 49230 bp, 47 predicted proteins | sample DeeMarSeWOR28_12_FD_187461 | JGI IMG/M metagenome (GOLD analysis project Ga0209536, IMG submission 187461) | Marine sediment microbial communities from White Oak River estuary, North Carolina - WOR-2-8_12 (SPAdes) (version 2) | ecosystem: Environmental > Aquatic > Marine > Intertidal zone >...
CCCTCGCCCGAGCCGGGACCTCCGTCGATCGAGGGCGCATGGATCCGGGAGGCGCCGCCCGGCGCCTCCATGACCGCCGGCTACATGACCGTCGAAAACCCTGGCGGGAAGGACATCGAGCTGGTCGAAGTTCGCTCCGATGACTTCGAAAGTATCGAACTTCATGTAACGGTGACGGAGGACGGCGTCGCCCGGATGCGTCGCGAGGACAGCGTCGTCGTCCCTGCCGGCGGCAGCGTCGAATTCGCTCCTGGCGGTCGGCACCTGATGCTGTTCGGCCAGGCCAGGCCCCTGGCCGAAGGTGACTCGGTACAGCTGGTCATCGGCCTGGCAGACGGAACCGAGTTACGTGGGACGGCCGCCGTGGTTCGCGGCGGCCACGATCATCATGACCACTGATCGCCTGTCCGTCACGGACAGGCTTTTCGTTCTCCTGCAGTACCTGCTTCCCCAGCACGCGATTTCCCGCCTGGTGCACCGGGCGACACGGGTCCGGACGACCTGGTTCAAGAACGCTCTGATCCGCACGTTCATCCGGACATTCAGAGTGGATATGGCCGACGCCGTCGACTCCGACGTGAATGCTTACGAGCACTTCAACGCGTTTTTCACCCGTTCACTGCATCCCGAATCGCGCCCCCTGCCCGAGTCTCCCGAAGATCTCGCCTGTCCGGTGGACGGCACCGTGTCCATGACAGGACAGGGCCTCGATGGGGAGCTGATCCAGGCCAAGGACCGGCGTTTCCGGCTGGATGATCTGCTTGGCGATCGCGACATGGCCGAGGAACTGTCCGGCGGCGTTTTCGCCACCCTGTATCTGGCACCGTTCGATTATCACCGGATCCACATGCCGGCCGACGGAAGGCTGACCCGAATGCACTATATTCCCGGCCGTCTGTTCAGCGTCAACGCGGCCACCGTGCGAAGCGTACCGAGGCTGTTCGCCCGCAACGAGCGGGTGGTCTGCCGGTTCGAGACTCCCCACGGTCCCATGGCGATGGTGCTGGTGGGCGCGCTCAATGTGGGCAGCATCGAGACAGTCTGGGCGGGCGAGGTCGCGCCGTCGCGACCCCGGGAACGCCGAACCGTGGCCTACGATGCAGGCATCAATCTCGGCCGGGGCGAGGAGATGGGGCGTTTCAACATGGGATCTACCGTGATTGTCGTGTTCCCTGCCGGGCGCGTCTCCCTGAAGGATGACCTGGATCCCGGCGAACAGGTGCGCATGGGCCAGATCCTGGGCCGGTGGGTCAGCCGCGTCAGCCAGTCTCCAGCGTAGCCACGTAACAGTCCGCCAGGGCTTCCAGCCCGGTCTTGTCGGCAGTGTCGAACCGGCCCGGCTCGGGGCTGTCCAGGTCGAGCACGCCGAACAGTTCGCCTCCCGGCCGGATCAGGGGAACCACGATCTCGGATCTCGACGCGGCATCACAGGGAATGTGGCCCGGAAATTCGTCCACGTCCGCGACGACGACGGTCCGGCGTTCCTGCGCCGCGGTGCCGCAGACACCCCGGCCCAGGGCGATCCGAACGCAGGCGGGATGGCCCTGGAAAGGTCCGACAACCAGTTCTCCCCCGCGGTAAAAATAGAAACCTGCCCAGTTGAGCGCCGGGACCTGGTGAAAAATCAGGGCGGAAAGATTAGCCGCGTTGGCCACCGGATCGGTCTCGCCCCGAAGCAGGGCCTTCGCCTGCTCGAGCAGGCCCCGGTACAGCTCCCGCTTGTCGGCGGCATCCAGGGATTTCAGTTCGAACATCTGATCACTACCTCGCCGTCATGCCCGCGTGATGTCGAAGCTCAACACATCCCCGATGGTCTCTGAGCCGCTGAGAAACATCAGCAGGCGATCCAGCCCCAGGGCCACCCCGGAGCATTCCGGCAGTCCCGCCCGGAGGGCCTCGAGGAACCGGTGATCGACGGGGCCGCCAGGGCGATCCCTTGCGGCGCGACGCGCGAGATCGCTCTCGAATCGGGCTGCCTGCTCCGTCGAATCGGTCAGTTCCCGGAAACCATTGGCCAGTTCCATGCCTCCGAGGAAGAGCTCGAAGCGTTCCGCCACGGGCGGTGATCCCGGCCGTACCCGCGCGAGGGCGGCCTGCGACACCGGAAAATCATGCACGAAGGTCGGTCGGGCCGGGTCCAGGGCGGGCTCCAGGACAGTGCCGAGCAGCAGGTCCAGGAGCGCGTCCCGGTCGTGTCCGGGATCCTCGGGTGGCGGAATGCCGGCAGCCCCGAGCGCCGCAGCAAGACCGTCGGTACTGGCCTCGAAAGGATCGAGCCCCACGGTTTCCAGGAAAAGGTCCCGGTAGGTCACCCGGCGGGCGCCGCCGAGCGGACCGTGATCCGCGCAAACGGCGCGCACCAGGGACTCGACTTCATCCATCATGGCGTGCATGTCGATTCCCGTCCGATACCACTCCAGCATGGTGAACTCGGGATTGTGACGGGCGCCTGCCTCGCCGTCGCGAAAAACGTGACAGATCTGATAGACGTCGCCCGAGCCCGCCGCGAGCAGGCGCTTCATGGCGAACTCCGGCGACGTGTGGAGATGATAGGTCTCGCTTCCGGATCGCACGCTGAAGCTCTGGATATTCGGATCCGTGGCGACAGCTGCCGACAGCGCCGGCGTATCGACCTCGAGAACTCCCCGGGACCAGAACCAATCCCGGATCTCGCGGAGCACCCGGGCCCGCAGCCGAAGCGTCTCCTGCGAGGCACCCGGCTTCCAGCGGGCACCGGCCCCTGTCACGGATGTGACTACCGGCTCACTCCTTGACCCTCGAGACATATTCACCGTTACGGGTGTCGACCTTGATGATCTCCCCTTCCTCGATAAACAGAGGCACCTTCACCACGGCCCCGGTTTCCAGCTTCGCCGGCTTGACACCGCCCTGGGCGGTGTCGCCCCGCACGCCGGGATCGGTCTCCACGATCCTGAGCTCCACGAAGTTGGGCGGCGTCACCGTCAGCGGCGAATTGTTCCAGAGGGTGACCTGACAGACATCCTGCTCCTTGAGCCATTGCCGGGCATCGGTCACCGCGTTGCTGTCAGCGGCATACTGCTCGAAGGTATCCGGGACCATGAAGTGCCAGAACTCGCCGTCGGCATAGAGATACTGCATCTCCGTATCGATGACGTCGGCAGCCTCCACCGAATCGCCGGACTTGTACGTCTTGTCCACCACGCGGCCGGTTTTCAGGTTGCGGATGCGGACACGATTGAATGCCTGACCCTTGCCGGGCTTCACGAACTCGTTTTCGACGATGATGCAGGGATCGCCGTCAATCAGGATCTTCAGGCCGGAACGGAACTCGTTGGTACTATAGGTCGCCATAATTTCACCGGGACAGTGACGGGCAATGAAGGTCGCCTCGGGTAAAACGCCAATCATAACCCGCCGGGATACCGACGGTCAGCCGGCCTGGCGGCGTGAACTGGGGAGGGCCATTACCGAGCCCGAGGCGCTGCTGGACATGCTCCAGCTCGACCGCTCTCTCCTGCCCGCGGCTGCCGCGGCGGCGCGCTGTTTCGGCCTCAGGGTTCCGCGCGGATTCGCCGCCCGCATGAAGCCGGGGGATCCGGACGATCCCCTGCTTCGCCAGGTGCTGCCTTTAGCCGCGGAACTGGAGAATGTCCCCGGGTTCGTGCCCGATCCGGTTGCAGACGGCTCGGCCGAGCAGGGACGCGGGGTTCTGCGGAAATATCATGGCCGCACGCTTCTGATCGCGAGCGGTTCCTGCGCCGTGCACTGCCGATATTGTTTCCGCCGGGAATTTCCCTACGCCGGTCACGTGGCTGCTTCCGGCGGATGGGCGGATGCCCTGGCGGCCGTCGCGGCCGACTCTTCAACCAGGGAAGTCATCCTGAGCGGCGGCGATCCGCTGACGCTTTCAGACGCCACCCTGTCCAGGCTAACCGACGGCCTCCGGAAGATCCCCCACGTCACCCGGCTGCGTATTCATACCCGCCTGCCGGTCGTCCTTCCCGAGCGGGTGGACGCCGGGCTATGCAGCTGGCTGGCCTCCCTGCCGTGGAAGGTTTGCATCGTGCTTCATTTCAATCATGCCCGGGAGATCGACGGGGACGTGACGGCCGCCATCCACCGACTGCGCGATACCGGTGTTCTGCTGCTCAACCAGTCGGTGCTGCTGAAAGGCGTTAACGACGATCCCGGCGTACTCGCGGACCTGAGCGAAACCCTGTTCGCCGCCGGCGTTCTCCCCTACTACCTGCATCTTCTGGATCCGGTGAAAGGCGCAGCCCATTTCGACGTTCCTGAACACCGGGCGCGGCACATTGCGGCAGCGCTGGCGGCCCGGCTGCCCGGCTACCTCGTCCCCAGACTCGTGCGAGAGATTCCGGGGGCCTCTGCCAAGTCTCTGGTCGGACCTTTTCCCGAGAATGCGACTCCCGAGCCTTTACGGTCGCGCCCACGGATGTAGAATCGCGGCGATAAACCACCAGGAGCACCGATCATCGAATCCGTCCATGCAAGCGCCCCGCGGCTGCCCGAAGTTCCTGGCAATCCGGATCCTCGCCTTGAATCGGAGGCCGTCAGGGCACTGATCGTGACCGCCCGCCAGGATCGGGCGGAGACCATTAACAGTATTCTCCGCAACGGAGGGGTCGCCCTGCATTACCACCGGGCGGAAGACGCAGGCAAGGCCGCGGAAGCCATCAACCTGGACTACGACCTCGCAGTCGTCTTCTCGGACGAGAATCCGGATCTCCTGCCGGCCGTGATCGACGCCCGGGATCGGGGCCAGAGCAAACTCACCGTGATCAGCTGTCGGGAAAGCATCGACCCGGATCAGCTGAGCGCGGACATCATCGCCGGCGCAGCCGATCTGGTCGCTCCCTCACAGCGTCAGAGACTTTTCCGTGTCTTCCAGCGTGAACTGCGGGCAGCCAGGCTTGGCCGAGCCCTTCGTGAAGCAGTGGGAACGGCGGCCTCCTACCGGGAGCAGCTGAAGACGTTCATGGCCGGCTCCGCCGACGCGATTGCGCACGTTCAGGAAGGCGTCGTCCTTGACGCCAACCCGGCATGGACCCAGCTCTTCGGCCGTGATGACATGACTACGCTGCTGGGCACACCCATCATGGACCTGTTCGCGACAGAGTCTCACGCATCCCTCAAGGGTGCCCTGGTCGCCTGCACGCAGGGCCGATGGCCGACCGATCCGCTGCGCTGTACCGGTGTCGATATCAACAACAGCCAGCTCTCCCTGGAGCTCAACCTGGAACAGGCCCAGTTCGAGGGCGAGCCCTGCGTGCGCATCAGCATCGCGCCCACGACGCGGGATGACGGCCCTCTGCTGAAAGAACTTCGCGAAGCGGTGAACCGGGATCCCGCGACCGGCCTGTTCACGCGCAAATACCTCATCGAGCGTCTCGAGGATGCTCTTGCCCAGCCTCTCAAGGGCGGATTGCGGGGCCTGGCCATCATTCGCCCCGATGCCTTCGGCAACGTGGTGGAAACCGTGGGCTCCAGGGCCAGCGAGCTCGTAATCCAGGGTATGGCCGATATCCTGAAGGATCACGTTCAGCCCAGCGACGTCTACGGCCGTTTCGGCGGTACGCTGTTTGCGGTGCTGCTGCCCCGCGGCAATACCCGAGATATGCAGGCCTGGTCCGAGAGTTTCTGCCGAAAGGTTGGCGCCAAGCTTTTCGAGCTCAGCGACAAGTCACTCTCCGTCACTTGTACGGTGGGGCTGGCCACGATCGATGAATCGGAGCCGAGCCTCGACCTCGTCATTTCGCAAGCCATGGAAGCCTGCCAGGACGGGCGCAGCCGGGGCGGCGATCAGGTGGCCGTGAGCTCGGCCAACCAGGCCACGACCGAAATCGAGGACAATGACCGTCTCTGGGTGCCCCGCATCAAGCAGGCCCTGATCGACCAGCGATTCCGGCTGGCCCCGCAGCCGATTGCCAGCCTGGCAGGATCTGCGGAAGGCATCTACGACGTGCTGGTTCGAATGATCGACGAGCAGGGAGACGATATCCTCCCGGGCCAGTTCATGCCCGCCGCCGAACGTAATCAGCTGGTCAAGAACATCGACCGCTGGGTGCTGGGCGCCACCGTCGGCTGGTGCAGGGATCAGTCGGTGAATCGGGCCTTCGTTCGCCTCTCCCAGCCCACGGTGACCGACGACACCCTGGTCCGCTGGCTCCTGGAGCAGGTCGAGGGTGCGGGAATCGGCCCCGACAGGCTCGTTCTGCAGGTGCCGGAAATCGTGGCTGATCGTCACCTGAAGGCGACCCGCGACATGGCGGAAGAGTTACGGTCGCTCGGTTTCGGATTCGCGATCGAGCACTTCGGCGTCGGGAGCCGGCCGATGCAGGTCCTCAATCACGTGCCCATGGAGTTCCTCAAGATCGACGGCTCCCTGATGCAGGGCATGGCGCGGGAACCCCACCTCCAAGCCAAGCTTGGCGGTCTGGTCTCGGATGCCCGGGAAAAGGGTATCGCCACCATCGCCGAGCGGGTCGAAGACGCCAACACCATGGCCGTGCTCTGGCAGCTCGGCGTGGAGTACATCCAGGGTTACCAGGTGCAGGAACCCGAGGTCGTGCTGGCGGAGGATCCCCCCGCACCCTAGGGACTCAGCCTAGGTATCCGCCTGGACGGCAAGGGCGTCAACCTTTCTCCAGCCCCGGGGCAGCAGCGTTCCCCGTCGACCCCGGCTGCCGGCGTATTTTTCCAGGTCCCGGGGTTTCAGGGTCATGGTCCGCTGGCCGCACTGGACGAGGATAGCCGTGCTTTCAGGCGCGGCGATCGCGGCCGTCATGCACTCGTCTCCCGACTTGAATCGTGCCGGCGGGATGCCGATGATCTTGTTGCCCTTGCCGCGGGCGAGTTCCGGCAGATCCGCAAGGGGGAAAACGAGCATCCGGCCCTCGCTCGTGGCGGCAGCCACGATGACCTTTGCCGCATCCGTTTCGGGTATCGGCGCAGGCAACAGGACTTCGGCACCCTTCGGAACTCTCAGCACCGCCTTGCCGGACCGGGTACGGGAGAGCAGATCTTCCAGCCGGACCACAAAACCGTAGCCCGCGCTGGTGGCGAGCAGCACCTTGTCCTCCTCCGGGTTTCCCGTCACCACACCGGCGAAACCGGCGCCGTCGGGCGGGTTGACGCGACCGGAGAGAGGCTCGCCCTGGCCCCTGGCTGACGGCAGCGTGTGGGACATCACCGTGTACGCGCGTCCCGTGGTGTCCAGGAACACCGCCGGCTGGTTACTGCGCCCGCGGGCGCCTGCCAGATAGGCATCGCCCGACTTGTAACTGAGCTGCTGCGGATCGATGTCGTGGCCCTTGGCGGCGCGGATCCATCCGTGTCGCGACAGAATGACCGTCACCGGCTCGCTGGAAATGAGTTCGCTCTCGTCCATGGCCTGGGCGGCGCGCCGCTCCACGATGGCGGTTCGGCGTTCGTCTCCAAACCTGTCGGCGTCGGCATTGATCTCGTCCCGAACCAGGCGCCGGAGACGGGCCTTGCTGCCCAGGATGCCGGCCAGCGTCTTTCTTTCCTTGGCCAGATCCTCCTGTTCCCCGCGAATCTTTATTTCTTCCAGCCGCGCCAGGTGCCGCAGCTTGAGTTCCAGGATCGCCTCCGCCTGCACGTCCGTCAGCGAGAAAGCCTTCATCAGCACCGGCTTGGGCCTGTCCTCGGTGCGTATGATGCGGATGACCTCGTCGATGTTCAGGTAGGCGATCAGCAGCCCTTCTAGGACATGCAGCCGTGCTTCCACCTTTTCCAGGCGGAACTGCAATCTTCGGGCGACCGTGTCCAGCCGGTAGCGGATCCACTCTTTCAGCAGTCCCTCAAGGCCCAGCACCCGGGGCCTGCCGTCGAGGCCGATAACGTTCATGTTCACCCTGACCGTTTTTTCCAGGTCGGTAGTGGCGAACAGATGATCCATCAGGCCAACCACATCCACCCGGTTGGAACGGGGCACCACGACCAGTCGCGTGGGGTTCTCGTGATCCGATTCGTCCCGCAGGTCCTCCACCATGGGCAGTTTCTTGGCGCGCATCTGGCCGGCTATCTGCTCCAGGATCCGGGCACCGGAGACCTGGTGCGGCAATTCGCTGATGACGATCTCTCCGGCCTCGCTGGCCCACCGGGCCCGCACCCGCAGCGTGCCCGAGCCGGTCTCGTAGATCCGGCGGATATCGCCCTCGGGACTGATGATTTCCGCGCCCCCCGGGAAATCCGGGCCCTTGACGTGTTCGCAGAGATCGGCGGTGGACGCTTTCGGCGACTCCAGCAACCGGATGCACGCGGCGGCCACTTCCCTGAGATTATGGGGCGGAACATCGGTGGACATGCCCACGGCGATGCCGGACGCGCCGTTCAGCAGCAGGTTCGGCAGCCGGGCCGGAAGACGGGCAGGTTCCTTCAGCGTGCCGTCGAAATTGGGCAGCCAGTCCACGGTTCCCTGGCCCAGTTCCGACAGCAGGACCCCGGCATAGGGGGTGAGGCGCGCTTCCGTGTACCGCATGGCGGCAAATGACTTGGGATCGTCGGGCGACCCCCAGTTGCCCTGCCCGTCCACCAGTGGGTACCGGTAGCTGAATGTCTGCGCCATCAGCACCATGGCCTCGTAGCACGCGGCATCGCCGTGAGGATGGTACTTGCCGATGACATCCCCGACGGTACGCGCGGATTTTTTCGGCTTCGAACCCGAGCCGAGTCCAAGCTCGCTCATGGCGAAGACGATCCGCCGCTGAACCGGCTTCAGACCATCGCCCACGTGGGGCAGCGCCCGGTCCAGGATCACGTACATCGAATAGTCCAGATAGGCCTTCTCGGCAAAAGCCTTCAGGGGCTGCTGCTCTATGCCTTCCAGATCGAGTTCCAGGGTTTCCATAGAAAAATCTCTCGACGGGCCTCCGCGGCCCGGATCACACTTCGGCCAGATTGCCCTTCTTCTGCAGCCAGTCGCGCCGGTCGGGGGAACGTTTCTTGGCGAGCAGCATGTCCATCAGCTGATCCGTGCTGTCACGGCCGCTGACCGTAAGACGCACTAGCCGGCGGGTATCCGGCGCCATGGTGGTTTCCCTGAGCTGCAATGGACTCATTTCCCCCAGCCCCTTGAACCGGGTGACCGCCACCTTGCCCTTGATTTTTTCCGTCTCGATGCGGTCAAGGACGCCCTGCCGTTCCGAGTCGTCCAGGGCATAAAACACCTGCTTGCCCACGTCGATCCGGTACAGGGGCGGCATCGCCACATAGACGTGCCCCGTCTCCACCAGCGGTCGGAAGTGCCTGAGGAACAGGGCGCACAAGAGAGTCGCGATATGCGCGCCGTCCGAGTCTGCGTCCGCCAGGACGCATATTTTCCCGTAGCGCAGACCCCTCAGGTCCGCCGACCCCGGATCGACTCCGAGGGCGACGCTGATGTCGTGGACCTCCTGGGATGCCAGGACCTCCGCCGAATCCACTTCCCAGGTGTTCAGGATCTTGCCCCGCAGGGGCATGATGGCCTGGATCTCACGCTCCCGGGCCTGCTTTGCGGAACCGCCGGCCGAATCCCCCTCGACCAGGAACAGTTCGGTGAGGTTCACGTCCTGGCTCGTGCAGTCCACCAGCTTGCCCGGCAGAGCGGGCCCGCTGGTGACCCGCTTCCTCACGACCTTTCGGCTCGCCTTCATCCGGCGCTGCGCATTGGTGATCGCCAGCCCGGCAATTCGCTCGCCGGCATCGGGATGCTGGTTGAGCCACAGCGCCAGACTGTCCTTCACCGTGCCCGAGAGGAAAGCGGCGCATTCCCGCGAGGACAGCCGCTCCTTGGTCTGGCCCGAGAACTGCGGATCTTCCATTTTCACAGACAGGACGAAACTGACCGGTTCCCAGACATCCTCGGGCGTAATCCTGACGCCCCGGGGCAGGAGATTGCGGAATTCGCAGAATTCCCGGAGGGCTTCCGTGAGCCCGGCCCGGAGACCCGTGACGTGGGTGCCGCCCTGGGGCGTGGGGATCAGATTGACGTAGCTCTCCGCCGGTTGCCCGCCGGCCTCGGGAACCCAGAGTATCGCCCAGTCAGCGCTTTCCCGCTTGCCCTCCACGGAGCCCACGAAAGGCTGTTCGGGAACGCACTCGGCCTCGCCGACCGCTTCCGTCAGATAGTCCGCGAGGCCGCCCTCGTATTGCCACTCCTCCTTCTCTCCCGTCGCCTCGATCCGCAGGCGCACCCGCAAACCCGGGCACAGGACCGCCTTGGCCCTCAGCAGGTGCTTCAGCCGGGGAACGGAGATCTTGACGGAGTCGAAATATTTTTCGTCGGGCCAGAACCGCAATGTGGTGCCCGTATTGGACCTGCCGACCTTCCCCACTTCTTCCAGGGGCGACTGTCGCTCCCCGCCGGCGAAGCCCATGTTGTATTCCTTGCCACCCCGGCGTACCCAGACTTCGAGATTTTTCGACAAGGCGTTGACGACCGAGACGCCGACGCCGTGCAGTCCCCCGGAGAAACGGTAGTTCTTGTTGGAAAATTTGCCGCCGGCGTGCAGGCGAGTCAGGATCAGTTCGACACCCGGAATCTTCTCTCCGGGGTGCAGGTCGGTGGGCATACCCCGGCCGTCGTCCTCCACCTGCACGGATCCGTCCTTGAAAAGGGTGACGTCGATCTTGCTGCAATGCCCGGCCAGCGCCTCGTCGACGCTGTTGTCGATGACTTCCTGGGCCAGGTGATTGGGGCGGGTGGTGTCGGTGTACATACCCGGCCGCCGCCGGACGGGCTCGAGTCCGCTCAGGACCTCGATGTCTGATGCTTTGTAGGCCTCGCTCATCCGAAAAAAGTATCCCCCGCCAGGGCATAGAAAACGCCCGGCGCGATTCTAGCGCGACCGGGCGTCATACTCTACGAAGAAAAAAGCGCGATCAGTTCAGATCCGATACCAGGGAGTCCCTAATCTCCTTGGGGAGCGGGGATAGGGACTCTGACAGCTCTGGATGGTCGCATCCGGCGGAGAGGCCCGCGCCCTGCTTCAGCGCGCTGATCATTTCGTCGCTGAACTCGAAACGAAGAAAGTGGACCGAGGACGTCTTGTCTTCGGTGGAACGTTCCAGATCCTCATCGGCGACAGGCGCCACAGGGTCGAACCCATCCACCCGCAGCCAGACGCGATTCTCCACGCCGAGAAGCTTGGCCAGCGCCTGGCGACGCTCCTCCGCGTCCTCGTATTCGATCATGAAGGTGGCCTTCAGGTTCGTCCCGTCGGGAATCAGGGGATTGTAGGCCTGCAGTTCCTCCTCGATGCCCTCGGCTTCGAAGATCCTCTCGGCCCGCAGCATCTCCTGCACCTGATAGTGCATGGTCATGCGGTCCTCGAAATAGAGGGTGGCGTGGGGTCCCAGCGGGACCCGTCGATTGCGCTTGTGCTCCATTACGCGCCGACGGAAATCGGGGCGGATGCGGGCATATTCCTCCAGGCTGTAGAGGTCCTCCCGGTGAAGGGCAGCAGACATCAGATATTCCTCCGTTTTCGGCTGCTATACGCCGTAGGCGTGTCGCAGCAGACTCATGGGATGTGTTGACTTTAAATCCGCGCCAACGCCGTGGGCGATCTGGTCACCGGCCATGGGACAGTCGCTGGTGAAATGGTCGCAGCCAGACGATTTGACCTTGCCGACGACGGGTCGCGCGATCTTGACCGACGCGTCGTGAAACTCCGATTTGACGGCATAGGTGCCATCGTGACCCGAGCAGCGCTCGATGGTCTCGATTTCTGTATCGGGCACCAGCTTCAGGCAATCGCGGGTCTTCAGGCCGATGTTCTGAACCCGCAGGTGGCACGGAACCTGATAGGCCACCTTCCCCAAGGAACGCTTGAAGTCGGTGCGAAGTTTGTCGTGCTTGTGACGAAGCATGAGATATTCGAACGGATCGAATATGGCCTCGCCCACCTTCCGAACCTGGTCGTCGTCGGGGAACATGAGCGGCAGTTCCTGCTTGAACATGAGCACGCAGGACGGCACCGGAGCGACGATGTCCCAGCCTTCGTCGACCAGGCTGGCCATCGCCGGGATGTTGACTTCCTTGGCCTTCTCCACCGCCTGCAGATCACCGAGTTCCAGCTTCGGCATGCCGCAGCACTTTTCCCGCGGAAGGAGCCGGACGGGAATGCCGTTGTGCTCGAACACGGCTACCAGATCCTCCCCGACTTCGGGAACGTTTCGATTGCCGTAGCAGGTCGAGAACAGGGCAACCCGGCCCTTCGTCGGGCCGGCGGACTCCGCCGTCGCGGAGGCCTCGTGGCCGGCGAGACGTTTCCGAAGGGAGCGGCTGTGGTAGGTGGGGATCGGCGCTTCCGGGTGAACGCCCAGCGCCTTCTCCAGGAGTTTCCGCCCGGCGCTGCTTCGATTGACCGCATTGACGGTCTGAGCCACGACCGGGATACCGGCCAGGCTGCCGACGCGATCGGTGGCGGACAAAATCTTGTCCCGGGTGCTCGCGCCCTTCTCCCGGAAGCGAACCGCCTTGGCGCGGAGCATCAGATGCGGAAAATCGATATTCCAGGGATGCGGCGGCACGTACGGGCATTTCGACATGTAGCACATGTCGCACAGATAGCAATGATCGACGACGTCCCAGTAAACCTCCCGGGACACGCCGTCCAGTTCCATCGTCTCCGACTCGTCGATAGCGTCGAACAGGGTCGGGAAAGCGTTGCAGAGACTGAAGCAGCGGCGACATCCGTGACAGATGTCGTAGACGCGCTCCAGTTCCTCGAACAGGGCTTCCTGGTCGTAAAACGAGTCGGACTTCCAGTCCAGCGGGTGCCGGGTAGGCGCCTCGAGACTGCCCTCGCGGCCGGCAGGTGTATCGCCGCTCATGGCACGCTCCTCAAAAAGTGTGCTGGAACTGCCGGCCTGCCCGGCCGGCAGTTCCCGGGGTAAGGAGTCTTAGCTGTCCATCGTATCCAGAGACTTCTGGAAGCGATTGGCGTGGCTGCGCTCTGCCTTTGCAAGCGTCTCGAACCAGTCGGCAATTTCATCGAAGCCCTCGTCGCGGGCCGTCTTTGCCATGCCGGGGTACATGTCGGTGTACTCGTGAGTCTCGCCGGCAATCGCCGCCTTCAGGTTCTCGGCAGTGCCGCCGATCGGCAGGCCGGTGGCCGGATCGCCCACGGCTTCCAGGTACTCAAGATGGCCGTGCGCATGCCCGGTCTCTCCCTCCGCCGTCGAGCGGAAGACGGCAGCAACGTCGTTATAGCCCTCCACGTCCGCCTTGGAAGCGAAGTACAGATATCGGCGATTGGCCTGAGATTCGCCGGAGAATGCATCCTTGAGATTCTGCTCGGTCTTCGAGCCCTTGAGATCAGCCATCGTTTGTCCTCCTGAACGAAATTGGCGGCCGGCAGGTGCCGGCCGATACACGAATTTAGAAACGTTCTAAATTGGATACGAGACTTTAGTTCCCGCCTCGGGCATTGTCAACAACCCTTGAGTTTAGCAGGCGAAATTGACCGTTTCGGGTCGCATCGTTAATGTATCGCGGCCCATCGCCACGGATTCCCCGATGACCGAAAAAGACAACCCGACTCTCGACTTCGAGGCCGCGCTGGATGAGCTCGAAAAGCTCGTGGCCCGCATGGAAGACGGCGATCTGCCCCTCGAGGACACGCTCAAGCAGTTCGAAAGGGGAATCGAGCTCGCCCGCCATTGCCAGAAAGCCCTGAGCGACGCAGAGCAGAAAGTCGAAATTCTCGTGGAGAAGTCCGGTCGAACCGAGATCGAGCCGTTCGAAACCGAAAAGTGACCCTCGAGACACGACTGGCAACTTATCGGGCTCGGGTGGAGGCCTGCCTGGAACGCTGCCTGCCCCCAGAGAACCGACGACCGGAACGCCTGCACGCGGCGATGAGATACGCCGTCCTCGGCGGGGGCAAACGGGTCCGGCCGCTGCTCGTCTACCTTACCGGCGAAGCACTGGGAATCCCGACCGCGCGCCTCGATGGTCCGTCCGTAGCCGTGGAGCTGATCCATGCCTATTCCCTGGTCCACGACGATCTGCCGGCCATGGACGATGATGATCTGAGGCGTGGCCGCCCGACCTGCCACCGGGCTTTCGACGATGCCACGGCGATTCTCGCCGGCGACGCCCTGCAGGTGCTGGCTTTCCAACTGCTGGCCACGGACGAGACCATGGTCGCCGATTTCCGGAAGCGGATAGCCATCGTCGAGGAACTGGCCACCGCCAGCGGCACGGCCGGAATGGCCGGAGGTCAGGCCATCGATCTCTGGGCCCAGGGCCGCAGCATGGATATCGAGACCCTGGAGACCATGCACAGGCTCAAGACGGGAGCGCTGATCCGCGCCAGCGTGTTGATGGGGGCATGGAGCGCCGACGACCTGCCGGAAGGCACAATCGGGGCCCTGGCCGCCTTCGGGGACGCCATTGGCCTGGCCTTCCAGATCCAGGACGACATTCTGGACGTCGAGGGCGAGACGAATACCCTGGGCAAAACGGCCGGATCGGATCGCGCGCGGGACAAGCCCAACTATCCCAGCGTGGCAGGGATGGAAGCGGCCAAGCGACGGGCGGGAGACCTTTGCGATGCCGCCATCGCGAGCCTGTCCGGCATGGGCCCCGGGGCCGATCCCCTGCGTGAAATGGCCCGCTTTATCGTGGCGCGGCCCTATTGATTCCCGACGCTCCGGGCCGGCCTTTTGGACAAGCCCCGTTTTCTCTCGGATAATCCGGGCTGCAACCGACGGCGTCTCGGCGATGCCGCATTTTAAACCTCGTGCGCCGCACGCTGCGGCTTAGCGTATGGATATCGCTAGCAAGTATCCCCATCTGGCCAGCATCGAATCCCCGGCGGATCTCCGTCGGCTTCGGGAAGAAGACCTCGGCGTGCTGGCCGATGAACTGCGCGACTATCTCGTCCAGACCATGAGCCACACCGGCGGTCATTTCGCCGCCAATCTCGGCACGGTCGAACTGGCCACCGCACTGCATTATGTTTTCGACACGCCCCGCGACCGGATCGTGTGGGACGTGGGGCATCAGGCCTATCCGCACAAGATCCTGACCGGTCGCCGCGATGCGCTTTCCAGTATTCGCCAGGCCGGTGGCCTGGCGCCTTTCCCGAGCCGCAAGGAAAGCGAATTCGATACTTTCGGCGTGGGCCACTCCAGCACTTCGGTGAGCGCCGCCCTCGGGATGGCCATCGCCGCTGCCCAAAAATCGGAATCGCGGCGAGTCGTCGCCGTCATCGGCGACGGGGCGCTGACCGCCGGGCTCGCCTTCGAGGCGCTCAACCACGCGGGCAGCCTGGACGTAGACATGCTGGTGATTCTGAACGACAACGACATGTCGATCTCGGAAAACGTGGGCGCCATGTCCAACTACCTGGCCAAGCTGCTGTCCGGGAAGCTCTATTCCAGTATCCGGGAAGGCAGCAAGAAACTGATACGTCGCATGCCCACGGTCTGGGAACTGGCGCGGCGTTCGGAGGAACACGTCAAGGGAATGGTGCTGCCCGGCACGCTCTTCGAGGAACTGGGCCTGAACTATATCGGGCCCATCGACGGTCACGATATCGAGACCCTGCTTGGAACCCTGCGAAACCTCAAGGACCTGAACGGTCCCCAGTTCCTTCACGTCATGACCCGCAAGGGCAAGGGATACGAACCGGCGGAACGGGACCCGATCAAGTGGCACGGCCCGGGACCCTTCGATCCGGTCAAGGGCGAGCTGATCAAGAAAAAGAGCTCCGGCCCCACCTATTCCAAGATATTCGGAGACTGGCTGATCGACATGGCGGAAGCCGACGAGAGAGTCGTGGGAATCACGCCTGCCATGCGGGAAGGGTCCGGCATGGTGGAATTCGAGAAGCGCTTCCCGGATCGTTATTTCGACGTGGCCATCGCCGAGCAGCACGCCGTCACCCTCGCCGCAGGAATGGCCTGCGAGGGCCAGAAGCCGGTTGTCGCCATCTATTCCACATTCCTGCAACGGGCCTACGATCAGCTGATTCACGACGTGGCCCTGCAGAATCTGCCGGTCGTTTTTGCTATCGATCGGGGGGGACTGGTCGGCGCAGACGGTCCCACTCATCACGGCGCTTTCGACCTGAGCTATCTGCGGTGTATTCCCAACATGGTGGTGATGGCGCCGGCGGATGAGCGCGAATGCCGGCGAATGCTTTACACGGGCATCACTCTGGACCAGCCCTCGGCGATCAGATATCCGCGGGGCACCGGCCCCGGGATCAAACCGGGCAAGGCCATGAAACCGTTACGGCTGGGCCGGGCCGAGGTGCGCCGGGAGGGCAGCAAGATCGCGCTGCTGGCATTCGGAGCCATGGTTGCCACGGCGGAGGCGGTGGCCGGGGCCCTGGACGCGACCGTGGTCAATATGCGCTTCGTCAAGCCGCTGGACGAGGAGCTGCTGCTCCGTCTGGCCAACAGCCATCGGGCCTTCGTCACCCTCGAGGACAATGCCGTCACCGGGGGCGCCGGCAGCGGCGTTAACGAATGCCTCGCCAGCCATGGCGTTGCGCTGCCGATTCTCAATCTGGGTATCCCGGATCGGTTTATCGAGCACGGATCCCGGAACGAGTGTCTCGCGGCTGCGGGGCTGGACGCGGAATCCGTGGAGGCTGCCGTTCGGGCCTGGCTGGGAGAGACGATACGTTTTCGGGCGGGCGGCACCGCCTGACGCCGGCCGATGAGTCCATTGCCGCTCGTTGCGGCTTGCTATAATCAGCGGTCAATTCGGGGATCGGGGCGGTGGCGCGCCTCGCGTCGCCGGTGAATCCGCCGCCAGACCGGCAGCGAATCCTAGCGCCATAATCCCGAGGGAATTTCTATGCGTCAGACTTCGGATAAAGGGACGGTGACCCTGGACCCAATCGAGGACGTCCAGGGAAGTGCTGATCTGCGCCAGATACCCATCAACAAGGTGGGCATCAAGGACATCTATCACCCGGTACGGGTGAGGGACCGCAGCGGCGGGGATCAGCAGACCGTCGCCAACTTCAACATGTACGTGAATCTTCCCCACGATTTCAAGGGCACGCACATGTCGCGGTTCGTGGAAATTCTGAACAATCACGAGCGGGAGATCAGCGTCAAGTCTTTCCGGCACATGTTGTCCGAGCTGACAGAGCGGCTGGATGCCGACTCCGGTCATATCGAGATGAGTTTTCCCTATTTCGTTCTGAAGAAAGCCCCCGTGAGCGGCGTCGAGAGCCTGCTCGACTACCAGGCGAGTCTGATCGGGGAGCGGAAAGAGGGCCGCAACACCATCTACATCAAGGTCGTCGTTCCCGTCACGAGTCTTTGCCCGTGCTCGAAGCGGATTTCTGATTTCGGGGCCCACAACCAGAGGTCCCATGTCACCATCTGCGCCAAGATCGGCAGTTTCATGTGGATCGAGGAATTGATCGAGATTGCGGAGCAGGAAGCCTCGTGCGAGCTCTACGGGATCCTCAAGCGACCGGACGAAAAATACGTCACCGAGCGTGCCTACCAGAATCCCAAGTTCGTGGAGGACATCGTGCGTGACATCGCCGTGCGCCTCAACAGGGACGAGCGCGTTCGGGGATACACGGTGGAGTCGGAGAACTTCGAGTCAATCCATAACCATTCGGCCTACGCATTGATCGAAAGGGACAAGGATGCGGAAGAAATTTCCGCCTGAAGTTTCAGATAATCAACTTTAAAATAACTCTGTAACCTGATGGTTTAGAGTTACTATCTCCGATAGTTGGGGCCCAGAAAAAACATCACCCGTCAGGGCGTCGAGTATTACTGCGGGGCCTGGCCTCCGCCCTGCAGGCGGCTGATCAGGGTCCGAAGGAATACCCGGTTGAAACGCAGCTGGCATGACGTGGACAGCGTCTCCAGGAGCGTGGAACTCAGCCGAAGCAAGGTGACATCGTCACGGGCCACGATACTGGCACGGCGTGTCGCGTCCAGGACGTAGCTGGTCTCGCCGAAACACTCGCCGGCCCCCATGCCGCCGACGATTTTCCCGCCGCTCATAACGGCCACATCTCCGGACACGATGATATAGAAGCGGTCGTCCAGATCGCCTTCTTTCACGATCTGCTGGCCGTCAGCGTAAGAGAGCCACTCGCCGGCACGCATCAGTTCACGGATCTCCCCGTGGGAAAAATCGTGAAAGAAACGCAGCCCGCGGAGGATATCGAAATGCTCCTGCTCGTCGTAATCTTTCTGCTGGTTCCGCAGCTGCTGATGTACCTTGGTCAGCTTCGCCGCGAACTCCAGTCCGTTCTTGTAGCGTTCCTCAGGCGGCTTCCTCAGCGCCCGCATCACCGTATCCTCGAGATCCTCGCTCACCTCGCTGCGCAGCTGGTGTATCGGCGGAGGCGTGGCGTAGACGATCTGCTGCAGCAGCTTCGCCAGATTGGAAGCCCTGAAGGGACGCTTGCCCGTGAGCAGTTCATACATCACGACGCCCAGGGAATAGATGTCGGACCGGGCCGTGATTTCCTCCGACTTCACCTGCTCCGGCGACATGTAGCTGGGTGAACCGGCAATGCCGTCGATTCGCGAAATTTCCGAGTCGGCACACAGGGCGATGCCAAAATCGATGATCCGCACCTGGTTATCCAGGGTCAGGATGATGTTGCTGGGCTTGATGTCCCGGTGGATGACGCCCCGGGAGTGGGCGTAGTGCAGCGCCCTCGCGCAGGTGAACACGATCCTGAGAGCGTCGTCCAGCGGCAGAAGATTACCCACCTTGCAGTAGGTGGCCAGCGTGCGGGCGCCGTGGACATGCTCCATGACGACGTAGTAACGATCCTTTTCGACGCCGGCATCGTAGATTGGCAGGATGTTGGGATGGTGCAGATGGCCCACCATCTGGGCTTCGGTGAAGAACATCTTGCGGGTATTGCGGGCCTTGCCCTCGTCTTCCCCGGAAATCTCCGCGCTGTAGAGCTTGATCGCCACGTCCCGGCCGTAATAGGCATCATGGGACAGGTAGACGGTGCCGGTGCTGCCCCTGCCGACCTCGTTGATGATTCGATATTTGCCAATCTTGTCAGGCAGGTTCATTTCTCTCGGGCCACCTCATCCAATCGGCAGAAGCCGGAGGGCAAGCAGCACCGCTGCCGCGTAAACCCCCGCGACCAGGTCATCCAGCATAATACCGATTCCGCCGCCCAGGCTGTGATCCAGATCCCGTATAGGCCAGGGTTTCCAGATGTCAAACAGCCGGAAAAGACAGAATCCCGCGAGGATCCAGAGCCAGCCCGGAGGCGCCGCAAGCATCGCCAGGAGATAGCCGGCAATTTCGTCCCAGACGATTCCGGGATGATCATGCTCTCCGAGGCGACGGGCGCTCTCCCCGCACAGCCACACCCCGACGACGCAGATTGCCGCTACGAGCAGAGCCCGCGGGAAAAGACCCAGCGGCGCGAGACCCAGGCCGATTAACACGCCCACCACCGTACCGAACGTCCCGGGCGCCAGAGGAGCGAGACCGGCCCCGAAGCCAAACGCAAAAAAATGAACCGGGTCGGTGAAAACGATCCCGGGGCTGACCCGCTTCACGTCTGCTCCCCAAAATGTCGCCAGGCGCGAGACATGTCCACGGGGTACGCCTGCCCTTCCCTGGTGAATGCCAGCCCCTCACCCGCCTCCGCACGGCCGATTCGGGTCAAGTCGCAGGACCAGTGCTCCGCCAACCTGAGCAGCCGGTCTTCCTGCTGCGGCGGCACGGTAAATGCGAGCTCGTAGTCGTCGCCGCCGCAGATCGTGAGTTCCAGCGCCGATGCGGCGCCGAAGATATCCGCGATCTCCCGGGACACGGGCAGGTCCTCGACCCGGATCGAAATACGAACGCCGCTGGCCACGGCGAGCCGCTGAAGATCCGTGCCGAGACCATCCGAGAGATCGATGGCCGCGGTCGCCAGCCCACGCAGCGCAAGTCCCTCTCCCACTCTAGGATCGGGCCGGACAAACCGTCTTTCCAGGCGAGGCGACGAGATGGACCCGCCGGACTCCAGAACTCTGAGACCCGCCATGGCCTCGCCGGGCCAGCCCGTGACGTACACGAGGTCGCCCTCCAGGGCTCCGCTTCGCGTCAGGGCTGCGCCGGGATCCACGAACCCCACCAGATGAACTGAAACACTCAAGGGACCGCGGACAGTATCGCCGCCCACCAGCGAGACATCCCATTGGTCTGCCAGACCGTGAAAGCCTGCGGCGAAGGACTCTACCCACTTGGAATCGGTCTCGGGCAGGGAAAGGGAGAGACTCGCCCATGCGGGTTCGGCCCCCATGGCGGCCAGATCGCTGAGATTGACCGCGAGAGCCCTGTGCCCGACTGCGGCGGCGTCCATGCCGGCCGGAAAGTGCACGCCTTCGTTGAGAGTGTCCAGCACGCTGACCAGCTGCCTGCCCGGCGGCGGCGCCAGCACGGCCCCGTCGTCGCCGATGCCAAGGACGACGTCAGAACGCGAATGTCCGCCGGACGCCAGTAGCCGGATGACCCTGTCCTCTGACAGCCGGGTCAATGATCAGCTCCGGAACCAGCGCGGATAGAGTTCCTCGACCACCGGCCCGTCGCTGCGCAGGGCATGGCAGGCATCGATCTGCGGTGGTCGCTTGTCGGAACCGCCAAACTTGCCTTTCCTCATCAGTGTCGGCACCACGGTCTGAATGGCGACCACGGCGAGTTCCTGTATCAACCGGGTCTGGTGGGTGCATCCGAGAGTTCCCCCGAGCCGTTCCCGCACGACGGAGGTCCATCCCGGGCGGATTTTCGTGCCGACCATCTTGCGGTAGTCCGGCGTGATTTCCGGACAGTTCGGATAGGGATGGGCGTCGGTGGCTGCCTCCACGTCGACGATCTCCAGACTATCCGTGACGGTGATCCGCAACCACATGTCGTGGACCGGCGTCCCGGGAAGTACCTGACCCCGGAAGCGATTGTCGAAGGCATACGTCTTGGTATCGACCATCTGTCCCTCGATGTCCCAGAGTCCGTCATCCCGCTTGTAGCCACGGCAATCGATGTGCCTTGTGTGGATATGCTCTCTGGCCCCGGGCTCGCTTAGCGGCATGTCTCCTCCCGTGTGTCTCAATCCGCGGCCGCGATCTCGGCCGCCCGAAGCCGATGAGCGGCCCGATCGAGCAGCGCGTTCACAAACTTGTGTCCGTCCTCGGCGCCGTAGGACCGGCACAATTCGACGGCTTCGTTGATCACCACCCGGTAGGGCACATCCTGGCATTCGGTAAGTTCATAGATACCGATCAGCAGGATGGCATGTTCCACCGGATCGAGCTGCGCAACGTCCCGGTCGGACAGTTCCGCGATAGCCGAGTCCAGTTCTTCCCGCCGGTCGATGACGCTGCAGACCAGTTCCCGGAAGAATTCGTGGTCGGCCCTTCCGTGTTCCTTGTCCGCGGCGAACTGCAGGACGATATCCTTCGCCGCCTGTTGGTTCAGCTGCCACTGGTACAGGGCCTGCATGGCCCGGCGGCGGGCCAGGCCGCGAGCACCATGGCCGCCGCTGCGGCGTGCTGCCGACATCAACTCTCCAGATGGCGCAGCAGGTTGGCCATCTCGATGGCCGACATCGCCGCTTCTGCGCCCTTGTTGCCCGCCTTGGTGCCGGCCCGTTCGATGGCCTGTTCGATGGTGTCGGTTGTCAGGACACCGAAGGCGACGGGTATATCACCCGCCAGCCCTGCCTGGGCAATGCCCTTGGCACATTCGCTCGCCACATAATCGAAATGGGGCGTGGCGCCCCGGATCACGGCGCCCAGGGCGACGATGACGTCGAATCTCCGCCGCCCCGCCATGCGCTGGACCGCCAGCGGCATCTCCCAGGCGCCCGGCACGCGGACGAGGGTGATATCCCGCTCGCGAACACCGTGGCGCACGAGGGCGTCAACGGCCCCCGAGACGAGAGAATCCACGATGAAATCATTGAACCGGGAGGCTACGATCCCGACCCGGAGATCCTTGGCGATCATCCCGCCCTGGACGACATTGATGTCTTTCATCGCCTCTCCTAGTCCATGTATTCCACGACTTCCAGCCCGAAGCCGGACAGCCCGTACATCTGTTTGGGCGCGCTCAGCACTCGCATCCGGTGCACGCCCAGGTTGCGAAGAATCTGGGCGCCGATCCCGTGGGTGCGCAGCGCGCTGGATTCCCGGCCGTCGCGGATCCTGTACCGCTCCCGACCGTGCAGCCGCTCCACCGCGTCCACCAGGTCACGAGGGGTCTCGCTTCCGCGCAGGATCACCACGACCCCGCACCCGTCCTCGGCCACCCGGCGCATGGCTTCGCGAAGATGCCAGCCGGCGCCGGCAGTTCTGATACCGACCACGTCCCGAAGGGTTTCCATCAGTTGAACCCGGACCAGTGGCACCTTTTCCTCGAGGTTCCCGCGGATAAGCGCGAGATGCACATCCTGGTGGACGTGATCCTCGAAGACCGCCAGCCGGAACTGCCCGAACTCCGTGTCCACCATGTCGTCCGAGATGCGTTCAACCGATTCCTCTTTCTGGAGCCGGTAGCGAATCAGGTCGGCGATGGTGCCGATCTTGAGATCGTGCTGTCGGGCGAACCGGATGAGATCCGGCCGCCGCGCCATGGTGCCGTCCTCGTTGAGAATCTCCACGATGACAGCCGCGGGCTCCATGCCGGCCAGTCGGGTCAGGTCACAACCGGCCTCGGTGTGGCCGGCACGGGTGAGTACGCCGCCCGGCTGCGCCATCAACGGGAAAATGTGGCCCGGCTGCCGCAGATCCTCGGGCCGGGCATCGGCGGCCACGGCGGTGCGGATGGTATGGGCACGATCATGGGCCGAGATGCCGGTCGTCACGCCCTGCGCCGCCTCGATGGAGACGGTGAAGTTGGTGCTCCGGTCGCTGTCCGTATTGTTGACCATCAGCGGCAGCCGAAGCTGCTTGCAGCGGTCGCGATTCAGGGTCAGGCAGATCAGGCCCCGGCCGAACCGGGCCATAAAATTGACGTCCTCGGGGGTCGCCATCTCCGCGGCCATCACAAGGTCACCCTCGTTCTCCCGGTCCTCGTCGTCCATCATGACGACCATGCGGCCCGCACGGATGTCGGCGAGAATCTCGTCGATGGTGTTGAAGCGCGTCTCGCCGGCCAGTTCAGTGACTTTCTGCAAAACCGGCCTCCCTCAATTTTTCCAGCGTCAGGCTTCCGGAGCGTTCCCCTTGCAACAGCCTCTCCAGGTAACGGGCGACGATATCGACTTCCAGGTTCACATGCCGTCCCGGCGTCCACTCGCGCAGGTTGGTGGCTTCCAGCGTATGAGGCACGATGTTGACGTCGAACCGGTCATCCTGGACGCCGTTGACCGTCAGGCTTACGCCGTCGATGCAGATCGAGCCCTTCCTGGCCACATAGCGGACCAGTTCATCCGGCACGGAAACGACGAACCGGAAGGACCGCGCCTCTTCGGTACGGCTCAGCACCTTGCCGACGCCGTCCACGTGACCCGTGACCAGGTGCCCGCCGAGGCGAGACGCCAGGGTGAGAGACTTCTCCAGATTGACCCGGCTGCCTGTCTTCATCCGGCCAAGGGTCGTCAGGCCCAGGGATTCCCGTGATAGGTCGGCGGCGAAAGTCCCCGCGTCCAGCTCAACGACCGTCAGACAGACGCCGCTGACCGAAACGCTGTCTCCGGGATTCACGTCCTGCAGTTCGAAGTCAGGACAGGCTACCCGGAGACGAACGTCGCCGCCGCGCGGCTCGACGGCCTCGATCACGCCCGTTGACTGTACGATCCCGGTAAACATCAGTCTGTCCTGTTCTCCCGAATCTGCGCGCGTATCCGGAGGTCTCCGCCCACCATGCGCATATCCCGAATCCGCAATTGTACCCTGTCCGCCAGTTTTTCCAGCCCGGGGAGGGTGAACATGCCCCTGGCGGTATCGCCCATGAGATGAGGCGCCATGTAAATCACGATTTCATCTGCCAGTCCCGCGGATAACATGGCGCCGCTGAGGCGCGGACCGGCCTCGACCAGCAAATCGTTGCACTGCCGTTCGCCCAGCGCCCGCAGCATCGCTGTCAGATCCACCTGCCCGTTCGCGCCCGGGCAATTCAGCAGCTCCGCCCCTGCGGCCTCCAGGTCCGCATTGGATGCTTCCCCGGCGAAAACGATCAGCGTGCGGCCCGGGAGACTCAGCATGCGGGCGTCGGGCGGCATCCGGAGTCTCGAATCCGCCACCACCCGCAGGGGCTGGCGCCCTGCGGTATCGATCCCGGAGGAGCGAACATTCATGGACGGATCGTCGGCGAGCACCGTACCGATCCCGGTCAGAACGGCGGAACACGAGGCTCTGAGCCGCTGCACATCCTCCCGGGCGTCCGGGCCGGTGATCCACCGACTCTCTCCGCTGGCCATGGCGGTGCGTCCGTCCAGGCTTGCGGCGGTCTTGACGATCACCCGGGGTATGCCGCGGGTCATCCTTTGAACGAATCCGGCGTTGAGGCGGCGGGCCTCGGCCTCCAGCAGTCCCGTCTGGACCTGGATCCCGGCCCTTTGCAACAACCGCATGCCGTCCCCGGATACGGCCGGATTGGGATCCTCCATGGCAGCCACCACCCGCGCCACCCCGGCGTTAGCCAGCACCGGGGCGCAGGGGCCCGTTCGGCCCTGGTGACTGCAGGGCTCCAGCGTTACATAGACCGTCGCCCCGCGCGCCGCTTCGCCGGCGTGCTCCAGGGCATCGATTTCCGCGTGAGGACCGCCGGCCTGTCGATGCCATCCCTCGCCCAGGACCCGCCCGCCCGAGACGATGACGCAACCCACCCGTGGATTGGGATCAGTGGAGAAACGGCCTCGACGGGCCAGGACAAGGGCGCGGGCCATGTGCCGGTAATCGTCGGCCTGGAATTCCAAACTCACTCCTCGTCGCCGAGCAGGGACATCTGTTCCCGGTTACCCGACGCGGCCTCCTGGAGCCGTTCCACCTCCTCGCGAAATTCCTGGACGTCCTGGAAGCGACGGTAGACGGAGGCGAACCGCACGTAGGCCACCTCGTCGAGCTTTTTCAATTCCTCCATCACCAGTTCCCCCACCAGCCGCGCCGGGACCTCGCGCTCTCCCGTGGTACGGAGCCGATGCACGACCCGGGCGATGGCCGCCTCGATTTCCTCGGCGCTCACCGGCCGCTTCTCCAGCGCCCGAACGATGCCGGCCCTGAGTTTCTCCTCGTCGAAGGGCTCGCGACGATCGTCGCTTTTGATGAGCCGCGGGACGACCAGTTCCGCCGATTCGAAAGTCGTGAAACGCTCAGCGCAGTTCAGGCATTCCCGGCGCCGACGCACCTGACGGCCCTCCCCCGCCAGGCGGGAGTCGATGACCTTGGTTTCCGGATGGTCGCAGAAGGGGCAATGCACGGCATCACCCTGCTTTGATCAGCGGCCGTAGACCGGAAATCGGGCGCAAAGATCCAGCACCTGACCCTTGACCCGGTCGATGGTCGCGTCGTTCTCGATATCGTCCAGCACGTCGGCAATCCAGCCGGCCAGGGTGGCGCATTCGTCCTCGCGAAATCCCCGGGTCGTGATGGCCGGCGTTCCCATGCGCAGCCCGCTGGTCACGAAAGGCGACCGCGGATCGTTGGGAACCGCGTTCTTGTTGACCGTGATGTTCGCCCGGCCCAGAGCGGCGTCGGCGTCTTTCCCGGTGATGTCCTTGTCGATGAGATCCAGCAGAAAGAGGTGGTTGTCCGTACCGCCGGAGACGATCTTGTAGCCCCGCTCCATCAGCGCACCGGCCATGGTCCTTGCGTTGGCCACGACCTGCTCCTGATAGGCGCGAAAGTCCGGCTCCAGGGCTTCCTTGAACGCCACCGCCTTACCCGCGATCACGTGCATCAGCGGCCCGCCCTGGGTTCCCGGGAAAACCAGCGAATTGAATTTTCTGGTCAGCTCGTCATTCTCCCGAGCCACGATCAGGCCGCCCCGCGGACCCCGAAGGGTCTTGTGCGTCGTGGTCGTGACAACATCGGCGAAAGCGATCGGACTGGGATACACCCCGGCGGCCACCAGTCCGGCCACGTGAGCGATGTCCGCCATGTGATAGGCACCGACGGAACTGGCGATGGACCCGAAGCGTTCCCAGTCCACCACCCGCGAGTAAGCGGAGAACCCGGAAATGATCAGCTTCGGCCGGTGCTCTTTCGCGAGAGCCTCCACCTGGTCGTAGTCGATCTCGCCGCTATCCAGGTCCAGGCCGTACTGAACCGCGTGATAGAACCGTCCGGAAAAATTCGGCTTGGCCCCGTGGGTGAGATGCCCGCCATGGGCCAGGCTCATGCCCAGAATGGTATCCCCCGGCTCAAGAAGGGCCGTGAAAACGGCAACGTTGGCCTGGCTGCCGGAATGAGGCTGAACATTGGCGTAGGCTGCGCCGAACAACTCCTTGGCGCGGGCGATTGCCAGATCCTCGGCTACGTCCACGTTCTCGCATCCACCGTAGTACCGTCGATGGGGATAGCCCTCGGCGTACTTGTTGGTCAGAACGGACCCCTGGGCCTCCAGCACCCGGGGACTGGCGTAGTTCTCCGAGGCGATCAGTTCGACATGCTCTTCCTGGCGACGCAGTTCGGCCTCCATGGCCTCGGCGAGTTCCACGTCGTATCCGGCGATGCGCATATCGGGACTGAACATTTGAAGGGTCTCCGGCGGGTTGGCAACAGGCGCGCATTGTACCGCAGGGCAACCAGGCCGGGGGCGGACGCGTCAGGTCTGATCGACCATTTCCTGGACGACCCGGGACCAGCCCTCGGCAATATTCCGCCGGTTGTATCCCCCTCCACCCAGCGCCACAAGGCGGCCATGGGCGTACCGATCGGCGATTTCGCAAAGACTGGCTGCCGCGGTCCCGTGGGCCGCGTCGGTGAACTGCAGATGGGTAATCGGGTCTCCGGCGATACTGTCGGCGCCGCACTGGAGAATGATGAACTCCGGCTTCGTCTCGTTAAGGTAGGTCTCGATCTCCCGCCACGCCGCCAGGAATTCCTCGTCGCCGGCACCGGGCAGCAGCGGGATATTGAGCTTCGTCCCCTCGGCGCGGCCCTCCCCCGTCTCGCTTCGGGCGCCGGTTCCCGGAAACAGAAAACGGCCGTCCTCGTGGATATCGGCGAACAGGACGCTTGGATCATCGGCAAATCCGTAGAACACGCCGTCTCCGTGATGGGCATCGATATCCACGTAGGCCACACGCTGGAGACCGTGTCGGCGCCGGAGCGCCTCGATCAGCACCGCGCAGTCGTTGAACACGCAGAAACCCGAGGTCCGGACCCGCGCCGCGTGATGCAGACCGGCGATGGGCACGAAGGCGCGGCGACACCGGCCGCTCATGACCATCTCTCCGGCCCGCAGCGTAGTACCCACCACCGAACGGGCAGCGTCGAAAATGCCCGGGAACGCCGGCGTATCGCCGAAGTCGAGGAAGCCTTCCCCGGCCAGGGACATTTTTTCCACGAACTCCACGTGATGAGGGGAGTGGAAAAGTTCCACGTCTTCACGGGAGGCGTCCGCCGGGTGATCCATTTGCACATGGCCCGTGAGACCGCGCTCCTCGAGGCCCCTCAGGAATGCGTCGTGACGATCCGGGCCAAAGGGATGCCCTTCCCCGAAGCCATATCGGGCGATCGCCTCGCCGGCGAAAACGGTGACGGGTGATTTGCGGTTCGGTGACGGCATTACCGGATGAATTTATCACAGCGGCACGGGGGCTCGTTGCAGGCAGGCGGCCGGGACAGGCAAATGGTGTCTCCTCCGCCGGGTGGCGCCGCGAAACGCCTTGCCGGATAATCGGCGCCCCTTCAGATACACGTTGCGCCCACCAGGTCACTGAAACCCCATGGCTCAGTTCATCTACACCATGAATCGCGTCGCCAAGATCGTGCCGCCCAGACGGCAGATCATTCGCGACATTTCCCTGTCCTTCTTCCCCGGCGCCAAGATCGGCGTCCTGGGCCTGAACGGATCGGGGAAATCCACGCTTTTGAGGATCATGGCCGGTATCGACACGGAGATCGAGGGCGAGGCCCGCGCTCAGCCCGGAATCAAGATCGGCTACCTGCCCCAGGAGCCCCGCCTGGACCCGGTGAAGGACGTGCGTGGCAACGTGGAGGACGGCGTGGCGGAAATCAAGCAGGCCATGTCCCGCCTCGACGACATTTACGCCGCCTACGCGGAGCCGGAGGCGGATTTCGACAAGCTTGCCGAGGAACAGGCGAGACTCGAGAACATTATCCAGGCCGCCGATGGACACAACCTGGATCGCACGCTGGAGATCGCCGCTGACGCGCTCCGCCTGCCCCCCTGGGATGCTGCGGTGGAGACGCTTTCGGGCGGTGAGCGGCGTCGCGTGGCCCTGTGCCGGCTGATTCTCTCCAGGCCCGACATGCTGCTGCTGGACGAGCCGACCAACCATCTGGACGCCGAGTCCGTGGCCTGGCTCGAGCACTTTCTGCACGACTATCCGGGCACGGTGATCGCGGTGACCCACGATCGCTATTTCCTGGACAACGTGGCGGGCTGGATCCTCGAGCTGGACCGGGGCCATGGCATCCCCTGGGAGGGCAATTACTCCTCATGGCTGGAGCAGAAAGAACAAAGGCTCGAGATGGAGGAAAAGCAGGAAGCCGCCCGCATCCGGACAATGAAACACGAGCTGGAATGGGTCCGCTCCAATCCGAAGGGACGGCACGCCAAGGCGAAAGCCCGTCTGCAGCGTTTCGAGGAACTCTCGTCACGGGAGTTCCAGCGCCGGAATGAAACCAACGAAATCTATATTCCGCCCGGTCCGCGGCTGGGAGACCTGGTGGTCGAGGCCACGGATCTCCGCAAGGGCTTCGGGGACAAACTGCTGTTCGAGAACTTGTCCTTCAATCTTCCGCCGGGCGGGATCGTCGGCGTCATCGGCCCCAACGGGGCCGGCAAGACCACTTTGTTCCGGATGATCACCGGTGCGGAACAACCGGATTCGGGCCTGATCCGGCTGGGAGAGACCGTGAGCCTGGCCTACGTGGATCAGAGCCGCGAGGCGCTCGACGACAGCAAGACCGTCTGGGAAGAGATCTCGGAGGGCCAGGACCTGATCCGGGTGGGCAGCTACGAAACTCCCTCGCGGGCGTATTGCGGGCGCTTCAATTTCAAGGGCACGACCCAGCAGCAGCGGATTGGTGAACTGTCCGGCGGAGAACGCAACCGGGTTCATCTCGCCAAGGTGCTGAGGTCCGGCGGTAATCTTCTGCTGCTGGACGAGCCCACCAACGACCTGGACGTGGAAACACTGAGGGCACTGGAGGAAGCGCTGCTCAGTTTTCCCGGCTGCGCCGTCGTGATATCTCACGACAGGTGGTTTCTGGACAGGATCGCGACCCACATCCTCGCCTTCGAGGGCAACAGCGAAGCGGTGTGGTTCGAGGGCAACTACGCGGATTACGAGGAAGATCTCAGGCGCCGAAAGGGCGATGACGCCCTCCAGCCTCACCGGATCCGCTACCGCAGGATCCAGGGCTGATCAGGTCCTGGCCGAGAGATACTTCTCCCTGCGGATGGCCTTGATCCCGAGGCCCGCGGTTTTCAGAAATTCTGCGGCCTGATCCACCATGTTCGGGTTACCGCAGAGATAGGCGATGTCCCCTTCCGGGGACACGTCAAGATCGGCGAGCCGGTTTTGCACGTAGCCGCTGTATTCCCAGGGTGATTCCTCGGGAACACTCGTTCTGCTGTAGCAGGCGTGGAAGCTGAAATTCTCGTAGCCCTCCGCCATGGCCCGGAATTCGTCGCCGTACAGAAGCTCCTCCGGGCTGCGCACGCCTAGCAGGAGATCGACCCGGTAATCACCGGTGGTCAGCAGCTCGCGAATCCGCGGCAGCATCGACCGGTAAGGCGTCACCCCGGTGCCGGTCGCCACCAGCAGATACCGGCACGGCGGATCGTCCCGCAGGACGAATCGTCCGTAGGGCCCGCTGGCTTCGACCATGTCTCCGGGAGCCAGAGCATTCAGTTTGCCCGTCGCGAACCCACCCTCCACCGGAGCCATGGCGATTTCGACCAGACCGTCCTCTGCGGGGGGATTGGCCACGCTGTAACTCCGGTGCGTGCGCTTTCCTTCCCGCTCCCAGTGGAGATTGACGAACTGACCGGCAACGTAGTCGAAGGGCTCCCGGTCCGCCCGGCGAAACGCAAAATGCCGCACCGTTGGCGTAACGGAGACGGCCTGCTCCAGTACCAGTGGAAACGTATTCCAGGTCATGTTTCTCTTCCCGAACGAAGGCGACGTTGTAACACAGGCAGCGCAGGGCGTGACAGAGCAGCGGCGGCGGGATCGCGATCAGGCTCAGGCGATCCGCGCCGCCAGTGCGGTAAAAACGCGCCTCAGGGCATGTCTGGCGATGTCGAAACTTCGGTGCCTCGGGCCCTCCTCCGGCATCAATTCGTCCATGTAGACACGCTGGCACATCTCGATCTGGATGGACTCGACACCCGGCAGGCGGCCATAGTGATCGGTGATGTAACCGCCCTTGTACGGGTCGTTGACGCTCACGGAGAGCCCTTCGACTTCGAATGCCGTCCGCAGGCACTCGCGGAGCCAGGAACCACAAGTCTCGCCGTCCCGGTCACCCAGATAGATATCCCTGTCAAGAGCCGGATGCAGGCGGTTCGCCCCGCTGGCCACGCTGTGAGCATCCACCAGCACGACCCGGCCCCGGGCGTCCACATGCCCGGTCAGCAGTTCGGCCAGCCTGGCGTGGTAGGGCTCGTGAAACTCCCGTCTGAGTCTTTCCAGTTCCTCCGGGCCCGGCGGCTCGGAGAAGATTCTCTCGCCGGCAAACGTCTCCAGCGGGACCAGCCCGGTTTCGAACCGGCCTGGATATAAAGCGCTGCCGTCCGGCGGACGATTGAGATCCGACACGAAACGGCTGTAGACCGCGTGAATGACGGTGATCCCGAGCTCGGGCAGAAAATCGTAAAGCTCGTGAAGGTGCCAGTCCGTCATGGGCTGAGCGGCCATTTCCGGGGAAGCCAGGCGGCGGCGGATGTCCGCGGGCAACAGCGTGCCGGTGTGCGGGATGCTGACGACCAGAGGGATCCCGGGTTCCCGGGGAAGACACACCACATATGGCTCGCTTCGGTTTGTCATAGCCGCCCCCTCAAGGCCGCCGACGTCGCCACGAAAGCGCCGCCGATTTCGTCCTCGCAGAAATGCAGGCCACCATGGACCACAGCCTTCCCGCCGACATAAACCGTTCGGATATCCGTGGCGTTTCCGGCGGTCAACAGTGCATCCAGGGCCATATCATCCTCCAGACCCGCCAGGGCCGGACTCTTCTCGTCGAGCACCACGAGATCGGCGAATGCGCCCGGCCGAATCATGCCCACGGGAAGCCCGGTTGCGCTGGCGCCGCCGGCGCTCACCGCGTTCCAGAGTGGCCGCCCGAGACCGTCGCCGGTGGCGAGACAGGCGCGACGCTCCCGCCTCAGTCGCTGCCCGTACTCCAGCATTCTGAGTTCCTCGACGGCGTCGATCCGGACATTACTGTCAGAACCTATGGCAATCCGACCGCCGGCCGCCCGCAGGCCAACAACGTCGCATAGGCCGTCACCCAGGTAGGCCTCGGTCAAGGGACACAGGATCGTCGTCACCCCGCGGTCCGCCATGAGCCGGATCTCTTTCTCAGTGGCGTGCGTCCCGTGGACCAGGCTCCACTGGGGGGTCAGGGGCAGATGCTCGTCCAGCAGCTCGACAGGAGTGGCTCCGAAATGCTCCAGGCATTCGGTGACTTCCCGACGCTGCTCCGACACATGGATGTGGCGGGGAAAATCGTCTCCCAATACTTCCCGGGCGCCGCATTCCAGCTCGGAAATGACCGCGGGGGCTACCGCTCGCAGGGAATGGGGCGCGATTCCAAGCGCCAGATCGCCCGGATCGTCCAGGTCGCCCAGCAGCATCAGATAGTCCTCCACGGACCGATGCACGAAGCGAGACTGTCGCCGAAAGGCTGGCTGCCCGAAACCGCCGCTCTGGTAAAAAACGGGGAGCAGAACGAGCCGGATGCCTGCCCGGCGCGCTCCCTCCGCGACGGCTCTCGCCATTTCGGTGCCGATGGACCCGTCCGGCAGATGATGCAGGTAATGAAACTCCGCCACGGAGGTAAATCCACCGAGCAGCATGTCCGCAAAGGCGCGGGCCGCCACGTCCGCGAGTTCCTCCGGCGTTATCGTGCCCGCCACGCCGTACATGGCCTCCCGCCAGCTCCAGAAGGAGTCGGAACCGGTGGCCGCCTCGCCCTGGCCGACCATGGCGCGCTGGAAACAATGGCTGTGGGAATTCGGCATACCGGGAAGCGCCAGCCAGCCGTCGAAGTCAGAGCCGGACTCGTCGGAAATGGCGCTGATACGCCCCTCGTCGTCGATCTGCAGACGCTTGTGGCGTTCGAGGCCGTCCGGGGTGAGAATATGCCGAAAACGAAGAATTGATCCCATCGCCCTTCCGCCGCCTCGTCTGGGAGCGCTGTGCACGACGTACTCTACGAAAACGCCCGATTGTATCCCATGGGCCCGTCCGTCCACCCCGTTCCGGAGGGCTGTTTCGCGATCAAGGATGGTCGATTTTCGGCTCTCGGTGAAACCGTGCGGGCCCGGCGACGGCTCGATCTGGAAGGAAAGCTGGTGCTGCCCGGCCTGGTCGACTGCCACACCCATCTTGTGTACGCCGGAGACCGCTCTTCCGAGCATGCCATGCGCCTGGAGGGGAGGAGCTACCGGGAGATTGCCCGCGCCGGAGGCGGGATCCTGGCCACGGTCGAAGCGGTTCGCGCCGCCAGCGAGGACGAACTGGTGGAGACTGCCCTGCCCCGGGCCCGGTGTCTGGCACGAGAAGGCGTCACCACTCTCGAAGTCAAAAGCGGGTATGGACTCGACACGCCGAACGAAATCAAGATGCTCCGGGCCATCCGCCGGCTCGGCGAACTGCTGCCCATCCGGATACGGGCCACGTTCCTCGGTGCTCATGCCGTGCCGCCCGGTCAGTCTCGGGCCGGATATATGCGAGAAATCCTGGACGAGACTCTTCCGGCTGTGGCCGAGGCGGGCCTCGCGGACGCGGTGGATATTTACCTGGAGGATTTCGCCTTCGATCTGGAGGACCTGGAGTCTCTCGCGGCCCGGTCGGCAGAACTCGGGCTGCCACTCAGGGCTCATTCGGAGCAGCTGTCGGCCATGGGAGGCACCGCCGCCGCGGCGAGGCTCGGGGCCCTGTCCTGCGATCACCTCGAATACGCAAATTCAGAGGACGTCGCCGCCATGGCGGAGAACGACACGGTGGCCGTGCTGCTTCCCGGGGCTTTCTACTTCCTCCGTGAATCGCGGCGGCCGCCGGTGCCGGCCTTGCGAGAGGCCGGGGTCCGGATGGCCGTGGCCAGCGACCTGAACCCGGGTTCCTCGCCCGTTCCCAGCCTGCTGATCTGCGCTCACATGGCCTGCGTCTTTTTCGGCCTTTCCGCCGTTGAGGCAATAGAGGGAATCACGCGCCACGGCGCCGCGGCCATGGGCATCGGCGACGAAGCGGGATCCATTGCTATTGGCCGCCAGGCGGATTTCACCGTATGGGACCTGGCGACACCGGAACAACTGGTTTATCAGCTCGGCGGACTCTATCCGCATCGGGTTTACGTCAAGGGCGAACCGTTATGAACGATCTGGTCCTCACCGGCCGGAACCTGCGGCTGGAAGATGTACTTGCCTTCGAGGCGGAAAGACCGCGGGTGAGCTTGTCGGAGGAGGCCCGGAATCGAATGGACCGAAGCGTCCGGACCGTGGCCAGCGTCGTCAAAGCCGACAAACCCTCCTATGGCATCAACACAGGATTCGGTGCCTTCGCGAATCAGCGCATATCCCCGGCACAGGTCCGGGCACTGCAGCTGAACCTGGTTCGCAGCCATGCGGCGGGCGTGGGCGACCCGCTACCCGCTTTCCTGGTCAGGAGAATCATACTGCTCAAGGCCAACAGCCTGGCGGCCGGATACTCCGGCATCCGCAGCGAGGTGGTTGATACCCTGATCGAAATGCTCAACGCCGACGTGCTGCCGATCATTCCCTCCCGAGGCTCCGTGGGCGCCTCGGGCGATCTGGCGCCCCTCGCCCACATGACGCTGGCCCTGATCGGCGAAGGTGAAGCCATCCACAACGGGCGCCGGCTGGAGGGACCGACCGTGCTCGCCTCCCTGGACCGATCGCCGATCACGCTGGAAGCCAAGGAGGGCCTGGCCCTGCTCAACGGGACCCAGGTCAGCGCCGCCCTCGCCATGGCCGGCCTGCAGCAGACCGAACGGCTCCTGCTGTCGGCAATCCTGGCCGGCTCGCTGACGTTGGAGGGGCTGGCGGGCAGCTTCGCGCCTTTCGATGCCCGGATCCAGGAAGCCCGCGGTATGGAAGGCCAGCGCCGGGTGGCGGCCCTGTTCAGGTCGCTTCTCGGCGAGAGCGAGATCAATCGCAACCACGAGGACTGTGACCGGGTGCAGGATCCCTATGCCGTGCGCTGCATGCCCCAGGTCCTGGGCGCCGTCTGGGACACCCTGCGCCACGCGGCGGATGTGCTGGCCGCCGAATGCAACGGCGTCTCGGACAACCCCCTGATCTTCGATGGAGACGTGCTGTCCGGTGGGAACTTCCATGCCGAACCCATTGCCCTGGTCAGCGACTTCCTGGCCATCGCAACGGCCGAGATCGGCGGGATGTCGGAACGCCGGACGGATCTCCTGGCGCGCCGGATCAACCCCAGCCTCAATATGTTCCTGACCGATGCGCCGGGCCTGGAATCCGGCGTCATGATCGCCCATGTCACGGCGGCCGCGCTGGCCTCCGAAAACAAGACCCTCGCCCATCCTGCCTCGGTGGACAGTCTGCCCACGTCGGCGGGTCAGGAGGATCACGTCAGCATGGCGCCGTGGGCCGGCATCAAGCTCCTGAAGATCTGCGACAACGTGGCCTCGATCCTGGCAATCGAGATGCTGGCTGGCGCCCTGGCCATCGACGATCAGCGCCCCCTCAGGACGTCGGAACGCCTGGAGTTGCTGCAACGCACGCTGCGCGAATCGGTTCCGGAATGTCCCGGAGATCATCGGCTGGACGGCGAAATCGCGACCCTGTCGAAAATGGTCAGGGACGGTCGCCTGCTCCATCTGATTCCCGACGGCAGATCGGGAGCCCTGGACGTTGACCCCCGGTAAAGACAAGGGCGAATTTCCCGATGTCCGGGTGCTGCTGGATCCCGGCTGCTTCCCGCATCCCGTGGGCCGCGTGGAGCTGATCGAGACCCATATTTCCTGGGTCATTCTCGCAGGTGACTACGCCTACAAGCTCAAGAAACCGGTGGACCTGGGGTTTCTGGACTTCAGCACCCTCGAGCGGCGAGCGCACTTCTGCGCCGAGGAACTCCGTATCAATCGCCGGCTGGCCCCTGACCTGTACCTTGACGTGGTCACCCTTCGACGGGACGGAGAGCAGTTCCGGTTCGACGGCGAGGGCCGGGTAGTGGAATACGCTGTCCGGATGCGGCGCTTCCCGCAGGATCAGCAGCTCGATCGCTGTCTCGAGAGGGGAGAACTGGGAGAGCCGGACATCGACGAAATTGCCGAGCTCATCGGCGGATTTCACGAGTCTGCGCCTCGGGCGCCGGTGGACAGCGACTGGGGCACGCCGGCCGCCGTGGCAGCTCCTGCCAGGGAGAATTTCTCCCAGCTCGAGCCGGCCCTGGGTCCGGGTTTTTCCGGCGAAACCGTGGACCGTCTAGAGCGCTGGACGGAGATCCAGTTTCCCCGCCTGGCCCCGGCATTCAGTTCACGCCGCGAACACGGACGGGTGAGAGAGTGCCACGGAGATCTCCATCTCAGGAACATGGCCCGGGTGAACGGCCGGATCGTGGCTTTCGACGGAATCGAGTTCGACCCGGCGCTACGCTGGATCGACGTCATCTCGGACAGCGCATTCCTGATCATGGACCTGGAGTCACGTGGTGAGAAAGCCCTGGCCTGGCGCTTTCTCAATCGTTGGCTGCACGTGACCGGAGATTTCGACGGCCTGGGACTGTTGCCCTGGTATCTGGTCTACCGGCACATGGTGCGAGCCAAGGTCGACGCTATCAGGCTGAACCAGGGCGGCGTCGATCGGCAGGAGACGTCGCGTCTCTCGGACCGGATCGAAAGACACTTCGCCATGGCCCTGGAGGCGACGGACCCTGGAGCGCCCGTGCTGCTGGTGACCTGCGGCGTCTCCGGCTCCGGCAAGAGCTGGCTGGCGGAGAGACTGGCCCAGCGGCTGCCCGCGGTCTGGGTGCGATCGGACGTGGAGCGCAAACGGCTGTTCGGCATGGCGCCAACTCAGCGTCCACCGGCGGACAGGACGGCGGAAATCTACGGCGCCGAAGCAAGTCGTCGCACCTACGCCCGGCTGGCCGAGCTGGCCGGCGGGATCCTGCAGGCAGGTTACTCGGTGATCGCGGATGCCACCTATCTGCGCAGGGCCGACCGCGATCATCTGCTGGCCGTGGCCGGCGGCCAAGGGATTCCCGGGCTCATCCTCGCCTGCGAAGCACCGGAGGAGACACTCAGGGCGAGGGTATCGCGCCGCCAGAAAGCGGACAGGGACGCCTCCGATGCGGGGATCGCGGTGCTGGAATCCCAGCTTCGCAAACGCCAACACTTCGCAAGCGCCGAACCGGTCGCCCGGGTTATCACCGATGAGACGCTGAATCTGGAGCAGGTGCTCGCGACAATCAGGAGCGTCGGCAACACACCGCGCCCCTGAGCCGGTCTGGAGCCGGGGTTTCGGGAAGGCCTGGAGACACGGTTGACATAATCCTGTTGTTAGCCAGCAGACCCGCCTTTGGATACACTCCTCCGTGGGGGGATTTCTACGGCTGACACGCGTCATCCGGGCGAAGTCCCGGGTGCATAAAGCTGTGGGAAAATAACAACATGTCCATCGTTGTTGATAAGGACAATCACTTCCACCACGCTCATGGTCAGCATTTCGCGCTGGTCTGCCCCTCCTGCACCGTACTGTCCCACCTGTCCCCGGTGTCCACGCCCCGGTACGAGGATCTGCAGCGATTCAAGCCGAAGGAAGTCGGCGTCGTGTTCCGCTGTGACGCCTGCAACACGCCGATCTTTCTCAAGTATCCGGTCAAGAGCTACGCCGACGACAGGGTCGAGTTGAGCTCGAACTACATGGAAATCGAGCGGCCCATGGAGCAGTTCGATTTCACCTACCTGCCCGAAGACAGCGAAATGATGTTCCGGGAGGCCCTGACCTGTTTCTCCCATAACGCCATGAACGCCTTTGCCTCCATGTGCCGCCGAACGGCCGGACAGGTTTTTCGGGACCTGGGAGAGACAGGCAAGATGAAGATCTTCGACCAGTGCAGCGAAATTCGCGGTCTGGCGGAGATCGACGACGACACGTTCGAGGTCGTCCGCCGGATTCTGTTCGACTCGGAGGACGGGCGCGACTCCATGCCGCTGATCAATCCTTCCCAGGCCGGCGTGCTGCTGGAGTTCATGCGCGACATCCTCTATCAGTCCTACGTGCGCAAGGGCAAGCTGCAGCAGGCCATGATGATGCGCCGGTATCTCACCGAAGATGCGGAATACGGCTCGTCGGCTGCCGGTGGCGGGCCCCGCCGCTGACGCCCCGCGCCAGCTCCGACTGACCGTTCACTTCCCGCCGTCGGCCTGGCGGGCTTTTCACACTTTCCTCACATCCGCCTCACACCTGTTTCACGGCGGATTGCCTAGCATCTCCCGCTACTGCCCGGGATCGCCTGATCGTCGGGATTCGAAGCCTCGGAACTTAGCGGGAGAAAGACAATGCGGAATCTTTTCGAGCAGCAGTGGATACGTCTCGCGGCCTGTGCGGGACTGAGCGCCGGCGCCCTTCTTGTTTCAAGCCAGAACGCCGTTGCGGCAGACGACTGGTATGTCCGGGTCTCCGGCGGAGTCTCGTACCTTGCCGACGACGACAGCGCCAAGATCACGGACGAGACCGGAACCCAGAAAATGGACGCCTCATTCGATCTCGGTTACGGCGTTGCGCTGGCGGCAGGACGCTGGTTCGATGATCGCTGGCGGGCCGATATCGAGTGGGCTTACCGCAGCAACGACAATGATCGTCTGAAGCTGGACGACGGACGTGTCGGCGATTCCGGCAACTTCGCTTCCTCCGGATTGTCCCTGAACGGCTACTACCATTTCACACCGGGCCGTGAAATCGGTCGAGTGAGCCCCTACGTGGGCGCCGGCGTCGTCTGGATCAACGAAGTAGACATGGATATCGAGAACGGGGAATTCGGTAAGGATTACGAGGATCTGGAGGACGACGGATTCGGGGCGCAATTCATGGCCGGGCTTTCTTACCGCCAGACCGAAAGATGGCGATGGGATGCCGAAATTCGGTGGCTCTACTACGGAGAAGTCGATATGGACAACGACAGGGGAACGCGGGTCAAGGATCTGGACTACGCGCCGCTCTCGCTCTTTGTCGGCGCCAGCTATTCCTTCTGACCCGTCGATTGCAGGTTAAAGAAGAAAGGATCATCGACAGAAAATGGAAAAGCGTTACCAGGACATCACTCCGGGAATGATCGTTGTCGGCGCCTTTCTGGGCGCTGTCTACATGGCGGCGTTTCACGTGCTGGTGTAGGGCGGGAATCCGGATGGATCGAACAAGCGAAGAGACTCAGATCTGCCACGGCCGCTATAACGAGGGCGCTGAATCCGAGCCCATGCTTCATGACCGACCGCTCTCGCTTCTGCTGGTCGAGGACAATCGGGATATAGCAGAGAATATCTGCTACTTCCTGGAGTCCCGGAAGCAGTCCGTCGATTACGCACCCGATGGTGAGAGCGGTTTGCGCCTCGCCTGCTCGAACACATACGACGTGCTTATCGTGGACGTGATGCTCCCGGTCATGGGAGGTCTTGAGCTCTGTCGGCGTTTCCGGTCCACGTCTCAGGGGGATACGCCGATCCTGTTGCTTACGGCTCGAGACGAACTCCAGGACAAACTGGAAGGATTCGGGGTCGGGGCCGACGACTACCTGACAAAGCCTTTCGATCTGGACGAACTGCATGCGCGTCTGTTGGCCCTGGCTCGCCGCGCGGCCGGTCGCACGAAAAACGTCCTGGATGTGGGAGAACTGCATATGGACGTTCGCTCCATGCGGGTTACCCGCGCCGGAACACCGCTCGAACTCAGCCCGACGGGCTTCAAAATTCTCCATCAATTGATGATCTCCCATCCGGAAATCGTGTTCCGCGACGACCTTGAGAGAAGCATCTGGGGAGACGATCGGCCGGACAGTGACGCCCTGCGCAGCCACCTCTTCGCGCTGCGCAAGGCTGTCGATCGCCCTTTCCCGCACAAGATCATCGAGACTGTTCACGGCATCGGCCTGCGACTGCGATGTACGGATGGAGACTAAACATTTCCTTCGCAGGAGAATCCTCACCGGCTTTCTCTGGTTCGGTCTCGTGGTCGTCGCCTTTTCCGTAGGAACGTTCGTCAAGGCCTATTACGACGGCCAGGATTCTCTCCAGGAGGCCGTGCTGCTATACGAAGTGGAGCGAATTCAGCGGGGGCGCATCGACGGGAACGAAACGGCGCCGTCTGGCCACCTGCGTGCATTCACGCGTCTCGATGACATGCCTGCTCCCTACGCTGCCCTGGTCACCGGCCTCGAACCGGGTTTGCACGAGATGGAAACGGAGTTCGGTCCCGCACGAGAGCGGGATATGGCAGTCTGGGTCGGGAAGCTTCGATCGAGCGGGGAGCCGCTATGGGTATTTTTCGACCTGCCGGACACGGAGACTATTCCCCGCATAGCTGCGGACTACATGGAACTGGCGGCCGCGTACTGCGCGGCTCTTTTGCTCTTCGGCGGCTGGCTTGCCGCTACGGTCTCCCGTCGAATCTCCAGGCCGCTGGAAGAGTTCGCTCGCGAGATTGAACAGCAGTCTCCGGGTGAGTGGGCCGGCGACTTCTCGCAACGCTACGGACAAGGCGAGATCGGTTCGCTGGCAACCGCTCTGGACACGACAATCCAGCGCAACCGGCGCCTGCTCGAACGGGAGCGTATTTTCATGCAGAACGCGAGTCACGAACTGCGAACACCGATTACCGTGGTCCGCGGCGCCTCCGAGGTTCTGGAGTCACTGCCGGATGTGGGCGGAACGGCGGGACGGCGAGCCGTGGCGCGAATCGGCCGGGCGGCTCGCGACATGCAGGCCCTGTCGGAAGCATTCCTCTGGCTTGGGCGTGAACCCGAGCCGGATTCGGCAACCGCAATGTGTTCTGCTGAAGATGTCGTCAAGGTGTCCATGCGCCAGACGATCCATCTCCTGGAAAACAAACCGGTGGAAATCCGGCTCACCCGAAAACATCCGCTACGGGTGAACTGCCGCTCCGAATTCCTGGAAATCGCGATGAGCAATCTGCTGAGAAATGCGTTTCAGCATTCGAAGCAGGGTTGCGTCGAGATCTCCATTGAAGAATCTGCCATCGAAGTAATCGACGACGGACCCGGTCTGCCTGACGTTAACGCCGATCAGGTCAAGCGGCGAAACCGGCGCGGCCCGGGGAGCGACGGCTTCGGTGTCGGACTGGCGATCGTGGAGCAGATTTGCGAACGGATGGGCTGGCGCCTGAGGCTGGAGAATCGTTCGACCGGAGGATGCCGGGCGCGGCTCGAAGGACTCTCCGACCGGACGACCGGTGGACCTGCGTCCAACGAAGAAGTTCGGCAGGCCTGAGCGTCTTCCCGGTCCCGCCTCAAAACCGGATCTGCCGCGGATCCTCGTCCAGCAGCGCGGGAATCACTGAACGGTGATTGTCGGCGATGAACTGGAGCGTTCTCAGGATGGGATACTGCTGCGGTACCGGCTGTGCGGTCATATTCTCCTCCCCGCGGAACGCGGCGACGATCCTGGCCAGGAACTCGCCCAGCGACAGCACCTCGCCTCCGCCCAGGGTTGGATGATTGGTGCTGCTTCCCAGTCCGATAAGCGCAACCTGGCGCAGCCTTCCGATGTCTGCCGAGTCGCCAACCAGTTGGGGAATAAAATGCCGGCCCAGGGCAAATCGGCTTTCATACCTCTGCTCGCGTTTTTCCCAGCTGTGCGCGTCCATCGACGGCTCGACCTGCACAACATCGCGCTGCTCCAGGTGGACGGCGAGGATGGTGAGCTCGCCCTCGTAGCCGCCTCCCGGCTTGGCTCCGACCATGACGTGGCGGCGCACGAAATAGCCGCGATACTCGTACCATTCAGCGGCCAGCTGCTCCAGGTAATTTGAACTCACGGCCCGTCTCCCGCGTTACCCACTCACCCATTGTATCTTCCGCCATCGATGACCATCCCCGCGATCAGGCTGAGCCCTGCGACTGGCTCCCCCCGGCTTTCGGCGCCTCCGCCAGAGCCGCGCGAGTCAGGTTCTCCACTCCGTCACCGTACACGTGGACGTTGTCCTCGATACGCACCCCGCCGTATTCCCGCAGCGCATCCACTGCCTTCCAGTTCACCTGGCGTCCGCACGGTCGGCCGCGGAGCGCTTCCAGAAGCTGCGGAATGAAATAAAGCCCCGGTTCCACCGTAAATACATTTCCGGCTTCCACCGGCCGAAGATTGCGAAGGAAAGGATACGCCTCGGGTTGCTTTAGTGGCGTGCCGAGGCGGTCCGCAAGCTTGCCGCCGACGTCGTGAACCTGCAGGCCCAGATGATGACCCAGGCCGTGGGGGAAAAACGCGGCCGTCACACCTTCCTCCACCATGGCCTCTGGACTCATGGCCACCAGACCCGAGTCAGCCAGGACCTCGCCGATCAGGAAGTGCATCTGCCGGTGCAGTTCCACGAACGTCATGCCCGGCCGAATCCTCGCGGTCAGTCGGCGCTGGGCCGCGTCCAGCATGCCGATCAGTTCGGCAAAGCTGTCCTCGGCATGAGCCCAGGTTCGGGTGATATCTGCCGCGTATCCGAGATGACAGGCCCCCGCATCGATGAGCAGGGATCGAACCCGCGGGGGCGACCGGGACTCGAGGGCGTCATAATGCAGGATGGCCCCGTGTCCGTTGAGCGCGACGATGTTGAAGTAGGGCAGTTGCCGTTCCAGCTGTCCGGTGGCCTGAAGAAACGCCAGGTGGATCTCCAGTTCGCTTGCGCCCGACTCGAAGGCATCCCGCGCGGCGAGATGACCGGCGGCCGCGCTCCGGTTGGCCCTGCGAATGCACTCCACCTCGTATTCATGCTTGTACGCTCGGTGAAAATCCAGCGCGTGGACGAGCTGCGCCGGATTGACCCCGTCCGGAGACACGCCGGCGGGACAGTCCTCGGGGTCGCCCAGGAACGCGTAGTCTCGTGTTTCGGCCGGCACAAGGCGGTCGGCCTCTTCCGGTCCCGGCACGCACTCCACGCGGAAGTGCTCCGCCCAGAATCCCGATGGCGCCGCGGCAACCGAATGCCAGTAATCCTCCGGCAGATGGCAGACGAATCGCGGGCGTTCGCCATCCCCGATGATCAGGAAAGACTGGCTGTACTCCCCCTCCGGAATCCACTGGCGGAAACGGGGGTTCACGCGAAACGGATAGGCCTGGTCATCGCCAAACACGGCCACCGGGCTGCCGGACGAAATCATCACGCCCCGCCAGCCGCCCGCCTCCAGCAGTGACTCGTAATGAGCCAGCAATCGTGCGTAGTGATCCGCGTACAGATCCGACAACGATTCGACAGCGGTCATTTACCTACCCTTCGCGTAGTGGTACGGGACTCTAGCACGGAGATATTGCTCACCCGTCTTGCCGGCACCGCGCCCCGGCCCGATGGCAATGGCGGATCCGGACCCCGCCGGCGCTATTGCCGGGACACGGTTGGCGGCGGAAGCGACAGGCGGCAGACATGGTTCATCACGATGCTGCCCATCAGCAGGCTGCCGTTGAGATCGTTGGCGCTGGTAATGGAGTAACACCGGCCCGTGGAATCCCGGAGGCTGTACTTGAGCCTTCCCTCCGTGTCGATGGCAACCACCCAGCCGACCGGCGGCAGCTCGACTGTGCGCAGGAACTCGGGCAAACGCATCAGCATCTCCCTGACGAGCGGCTTGTCGCTCAGACGCTCCATTTTCGGCTGCACCGGCGACGCCAGTGCGATCCAGTACAGATCCCTGCCGTTGAATGACATGTTGTCGGGATAACCTGGGAGACCGGCAATGAAAATCTCGGACTCTCCTTCCCGGGGGCCCTTGAGCCACAGGCGTTGGACACGCCGCAGCCAGGTTTCGTTGACCAGCACATAGGCGTCATCCGGCCCAACTGCCACACCATTGGCGAACATCAGCCCGTCCAGTCGCGTCGTCACTTGGCCGGTCGCCGGATCGAAGCTCAGCAGCCGGCCCGTCGCCCGGGCTTCCATCAGGTCGAGCTGCCATTGGCCCTGGTCGAAACGGGTCGAAGCGTCACTGAACCAAATCGTTCCATCGGCGGCGATGTCCAGGTCATTCACGAACTTCATCGGTTCCCCGTCCGCCTCGCTGGCGAGCACCGTGATCGCTCCATCCGGCGCCACCAGCAGCAAACCCTGGAAAGCGTCGGCGACGATCAGGTTGCCGGCATCGTCGAACTGCATCCCGAGGGGCCGGCCGCCGGTTTCCGTGAATTCTTCCCAGCGGTAACCGCGAAACCGGATGATGCGGCCATCCTGGAGACCGGTGTAGAAATATCCGTCGGGACCCAGAGTGACGTCCTCGGGCCCCGGGCCGACACCTCCTGCCAGTTCCTCGGCCACGCCAAGCACGTCCTCGGGCTGGAACGTGACCATGTCCGGCTCGACTGCCGACCGCCACGAAACGGCATCGATGGAAATCGGCCAGAACAGGAGATAAGCGACCGCCAGAACGACGATGACGAGAACTCGTTTCACCCAGCGCATATGACTCTCCTCAGGGATGCGGGGCCATGCACGCCGACGGGTTAGCTGGCTAGCCCTGCCTGCCGGCGTTTCGGTCACCGCGTTCCAGGCGCCTGCGAAGGAACCAGGCGATGGCGATATCTCCGATACCGGCCAGAACCATGGCGGCGCCCAACAGCGGCAACTGAAGGATGAACCAGACGAAAAGGCCCGCAACGGCCAAAGCATAACCGATTGTTCGCGTCATGCTGGCCACCTTCTCCTGCGCTTCCCGCTTTGTCGGATCGCTCACCTGATGATCTCCCAGTCCTGCTTCAGGATAACGTGCATACCGTGAACATCACCGTGAAAGACAACGTCACGCTCGTGACAGAGGCCGTTCTTCTCGGCCACTCTGCGGGACGGCAGATTGTCCGGGCGAATCAGCGACACGATACGGCGCAAATCCAGGTTTGCAAAAGCATATTCCATCACGCCCCGGGCCGCTTCGGTCGCGAGACCCCGGCCGTGGTAACGGGGACGCAGATGGTAGGCAAGCTCCACCTCGTCGCCATGATCCAGCTGTTGCTTCAGCAGCCCGCATATGCCGCAGAACTCGCCGCTTCCGTTGAGCGTCACCGCCAGGAAACCCCAGGGCCAGGGAGTCCGGACTGATCGAATCATCACCCGCTCGGCATCGAGCCAGCCCATGTCGGCCAGGGAAGATCGATCGTCTTCATGCATCCGTCGCAGGCGAAGTCGCCGCGTGTCGATAATCTCGTCTCTGCCCACGCTCGTCCCGATCGCGACCATTATGATGGAGGTGCGGCACCCGCCCGGGCCGGCGAGAATTGGACAGGATCCCGTCACCGCCCTAGGCTTGCCAACAGCAGAATAATAACCGGGGTACACCCATGAACGGACCGCGACCGATCGTCGAGGTGGCTCGTAACCTGGGCATCAATGACGAGCATGTCCTGCTCCACGGAAACGACAAGGCCAAGATTCGCCTCGCCGCCCGGGGGTCGGCGAATAGACCGGCAGGAAAACTGATCCTGGTGTCCGCCATCACCCCCACCGGGGCCGGCGAAGGCAAGACGACCACGACCATCGGCCTGGCCCAGGGCATGGCGAGGCTCGGACTGAGCACCTGCATCTCGCTGCGGGAACCTTCCCTGGGTCCGACCTTCGGCATGAAGGGCGGCGCCACCGGCGGCGGGAAATCCATACTGGTGCCCGCGGAGGATATCAATCTCCATTTCACCGGCGATTTCCACGCCATTACCTCTGCCCACAATCTCCTGGCGGCACTGCTCGACAACCACATCCACCGAAACAAGCCTCCGCACCTGGACCCGCGGCGGATCCTCTGGCCGAGAGTGATGGATCTCAACGACCGGTCGCTGAGACACCTGGTCGTGGGCCTCGGCGGTGCGCTGCAGGGCATTCCCCGGGAAACAGGCTTCGAGATCACACCGGCATCCGAGGTCATGGCGGCTTTGTGCCTGGCCGAAGACCGGGAGGATCTCCGCAGCCGCCTGGAGAAACTGATCGTAGCGGAAGCCAACGACGGAACACCGTTCACGGCCAGGGATCTGGGAGCCGTCGGCGCGCTGATGGTGCTTCTTCGCGACGCGATTCGACCCAATCTGGTCCAGACCCTGGAGGGTGTGCCGGCTTTCGTTCACGGCGGCCCGTTCGCAAACATTGCCCACGGCTGCAATTCGGTCATTGCCACCAAGATGGCCATGGCTCATGCGGACTGGACCGTGACCGAGGCCGGTTTCGGCTTCGACCTGGGAGGCGAGAAGTTCTTCGATATCAAGTGCGCTGCGGCCGGGCTGGATACTGCAGCGGTGGTCGTGGTCGTCACGGCCAGGGCCCTCAAACGTCATGGCGGCATCGCCAGGGACCGACTGGCGGAGCCGAACGCCGAGGCCGTTCGCTGGGGGCTGGGCAACTTGCGCAAGCACGTGGAGTCAGTGCGCATCTTCCGGGAAAGACCGATCGTGGCCATCAATCGCTTCGACGCGGATACGGAAGAAGAGATTTCGGTGATCCGTGAGGCCTGCGACGACATGCGGGTGCCGAGCGAGGTGGCCGAGCACTTCCAGCGCGGCGGAGACGGCGCCGTGGCGCTCGCCGAAGCCGTGATCCGGCATGCGGAACAGCAATCGCATCCTTTCGAGCCGCTGTACGAATGGTCCGACCCCGTCAAGGAAAAGCTGCACCGGATCGCCAGCGCCATGTACGGCGCAGCCCACGTGACCTACGAGTATCCTGCCGAAAAGGACATCGAGCGCATCGACCGGCTGGGGTATGCGAATCTGCCCCTTTGCGTCGCCAAGACACCGCTGTCACTGACGGGGGATGCCTCCATCGTCGGGCGGCCCCGGGACTTCGAGCTGAAAATCCGCCGGGTGCTGTTGTCGGCCGGTGCCGGCTATCTCGTACCGCTGGTGGGCGACGTGGTGCGAATGCCCGGTTTGCCGTCTGATCCCCAGGCAACCCGAATGGACCTGGAGAACGGCGAGATCCGCGGCCTCATCTGAGAGGCTTTCCGGGAAGCGCCTGCTCCCCACGGGTCGGGTGCCGGGCCACGCCCAGCGGGACTTCAGGATCTGCCGCTGCCGGAACTGATCGACCGGAAACGGGGAAAGAATCGGCCTGTCCGTGCGGCGTAATTCCGCCATGCCTGGCCGAACTGCTCCTCCATCACCCGCTCCTCCTTGCGTATGACCCAGTGCCATAACGGGTGCAGCGCCAGGGCCCAGCAAAGAAATGCCCAGTGCCCCAGGTAGATTGCGAAACCGAAATCGAAGCAACTCAGAAAGGACGCGTAGAGCGGATGCCGAACGAAACGAAAGGGCCCTGTTGTGCACAGCACGTTCCCCCGCTGCTTGGGCTTGAGGGTACGCAGGCTCCACCAGATCAGCAGAAACGCCCCCACGGCGCCGACGTTCAGGGCAACCACGCGCACGGTTTCGGAAACGGGCATCCAGCCTCCGGGCGTCGCCCGCGCCAGGAGCACGGCGAGGAAAAGCAGCGCCACGGACAGCACTGACCCGAAAGGCCCCACGCCGAACACCCTCTGCAGCCTGCTCTGCTTGACGGCCATCAATACCTCCAGCTCGTCAGATCCGCGCCTTCCGGCGCGCTTTCCTCGATCCTTTTCACGATCCTGTCGAGGAAGAAAGAGTTGTACCGCAGCCGGGATATCCAGATGGGATTGTCGTGATCGCCGCTCCAGCAATGCTCTGCCCGGTCGCCGTAGTCCACCTCCCCCGAATAGTAGGGATCCGTGGTGCTCTCGAGAAATTCCTCCAGAAGATACACGGCGTTGTTCAGATAGAAATTGTCCATGTCACCGCAGTAGACGTGAATCTTCCCGGCCAGCTTGGGACCCAGACGTTTCCAGTCGCGTTGGAGGATGTGCCGCAGGTCGTAATGTTCCCGCCAGTGACGGGCGACATCGAAATCGACGGCCCCGGTGCGTTTGTCCCACAGCCGCCTGGGGTAACCGTCGGGCCCCTGGGGCGAGTAGACCGCTTCCCAGATATCGTATTGCTGACCCGATCGATTCCGGGTTCCCAGGACCAGTTCCAGATGGTTGTCGTCCTCCATGGTGGAGCTGACCTGACCGAGATAGTTTCGAAAGGACGGCTTTCGCATTCGGCGAAACGGACCCTCCCGGAAATAGGCATTTTCGTCCTCGTAGATGTTCGTCTGGACGAACGCGCGGAAGTCCACCGGATCCGGGCAGGCCGCGAAACAGCCGTTGTACTCGTCGGGATAGAAAATCTGGGCGGCCAGCGACTCCCATCCGCCCGTCGAGCCCCCGTAAAGAAACCGGGCCCAGCCCTGGCCGATACCGCGGAAACGTTCTTCGATATGGGGGATCAGCTCGTACTGTATGGCGTCGCCGTACGGCCCGAGATTGGCGGAATTGACGGCATAGGAATCGTCGTAATAGGGGTTGGCGTGCTGAATCTCGACAATCAGCATCCGCGGCACGCCGGGGCCGGTCCAGGTCTGATGAAAATTCCAGGCCTCCTCCTGCTCGACCCGGTTGTACCCCTCGATTCCGAACCTTTCGCTGTATTCAGGCTCGAGATCCGGATCCGGCGGCTCCTCCCGCCAGCCGCCGAACTCCGCGGGGAAGTGGCCGTGAAAAACCACCAGGGGGTATCGTGACTCCCGGTGTTCTTCGAAGCCCTCGGGCAGCAGGACATGGGCGCCCAGGTACATGGGCCGCCCCCAGAAATCCGTCAGACGCTGACTCTGAATACGCACGTGTTTGACGTATTTGCTGTCCCCTGGAGGCTCTATCGGAGGTATGACCTCCTCCATCCAGATCTTGTGAGTGACGGTCGAATCGGCGTCGATTCGTATCCTCACCGGCGCGCTGTAAAAGTTGCCGGGCTTCTTGTTCCACTTCTGGCCCTCGCCGCGGTCGGGCGGCAGCTTCACGCGATGGCCGGAGGCCAGGGCAAACTCCTCGTAGCGGTTGAGCACCGCCTGGACAACATATTCACCGGCGGGAAGATCTGCCAGAGAAGCGCGAGGATAGCCGAAGGCGTCATCGTCGATGGTCGCGGGCACGCCCGGGGACAGCTTTTCCACGTCCATGCCGAACAGCTGGATGGCCTTGATGCCCGGCTGCACCTGGAAGCGCGGCTCCACGTCGTCCCGGTCTGATATCAGCAGGATAATCCGGCCATCCACGGGGCCGCCGGCAAGAGCCGCGTCGTAATGGATCGCGAATTTCATTGATACTCCTTGTCCGCCAAATTCCCCGCGCCCTCAGTCCTGGAGGTAGAGCTTGAGTCCATGGTGGGAATCGACGAATCCGAGCCTCTCATAGAAATGCACGGCCTCCGACCGCTGTCGGTTGGCCGTAAGCTGCAGCATGTGGCAGCCCGACGACAGGGCCAGGGCCTTCGCCTCCTCGACAAGAGCACGTCCGATGCCGAGTCCGCGCGCGCTTTTGGCAATCCTGACGCCCTCCACCTGGGCCCGGCGACGGCCCCCGTAGGTCAGGTTCGGCAGTACGGAGAGCTGCAGCGTGCCGACAATACGACCATCGGACTCCGCCACCAGCAGGGACTGCCTCGGATCGTCCTCGATCTCGTCGAAGGCCTCCCGGTAACCGGTGGGCAGCGGATGGGAAACCTCCTCCCGCTGCTGACCCAGCGGATCGTCGGCCAGAAGAGCGACGATGGCCGGCAGGTCTTTCTTTTTTGCCTGTCGGATTTTCACGTCCCGCGATTTCATCGGCTCCCCCGGCACTCGATCTA
>Ga0209536_100000895_pt1 | contig 49224 bp, 46 predicted proteins | sample DeeMarSeWOR28_12_FD_187461 | JGI IMG/M metagenome (GOLD analysis project Ga0209536, IMG submission 187461) | Marine sediment microbial communities from White Oak River estuary, North Carolina - WOR-2-8_12 (SPAdes) (version 2) | ecosystem: Environmental > Aquatic > Marine > Intertidal zone >...
CTCCTTCGCCCGCGTCACCGCCACGTACAAGAGACGGACCTCTTCCGCGGCCGCGAACCCGGCCTCCGCCTCCTCCCGATCCGACCACCCGACGGGCCGTGCCAGGTCGCTCGAGCCCCGGTACTCGCCCCGCGCCTCCGACACCCGCAGAAATCCGAGCGCCTCCCCTTCGTCGGACCGGGTCATATGGGAGTCCGGCCGCCGCGGAGCATGGTCGGTGGGGTCGGCCAGTATGACCACCGTGCCCTCCAGACCCTTCGCCTGGTGGAGGTTCATCAGTCGGACCGCATCCTCGCGGCCCGGCTCCAGCGGTGCTTCCGCCTCGTTGAGGGCGAAAGCCGCGTCCAGCGCCGCGAGAGCTCCGGGAAGCGACGTATCCCCTGACACCGCCGCCGCCCGTATCGCATCCATCCCGAAGAGGACCGCTCCGGCCCGAAGGGCACCGAGGTCTCCGGAAGCCGCCAACGGCAGGACACCGAGCTCGGAGACCAGCCGTCCGAGGAAGACGTCGGCGGGCTCCGTCGCGGCCGCGCGCCACCATCCGTGCAGGCGACGGATGGCCTGCACCACATCGGCCTGGCCCCGATCGCCCGGCGACATCGCATCGAAGCCGCCGCCTTCGAGCCTGTGCTGCACCAGCCGCTCGTAATCGAGCCCGAAGAAGATCCCCACGAGGGTCGAGAGCACCTTCACCGGGTTGGTCGGATCGATCATGCACTCCAGGACGACCCGCAGCTCGTGGATCTCCTCCTCCACGCCGACCCCGGCCCCCGTCACCTGCACCGGCACGCCGTATGCCTCCAGAGCATGTGCATACGCCGAGAGCTGCCCCCGCAGCCGCGTGAGGATGAGAAAATCCTCCGGAGACCGCTCACCGCGGTCGATCCGGTCGCGGATCCAGCTCGCGATACGCGCGCCATCGTCCGCAGCAGCCGACGACTTGTTCGCCTCGGGCGGAGAGAGGAAATATGCGAAGATCCCCTCACACGGGACCGGCTCGGTCGGGGGTCGCGTGTCGAGCCGCTCGAACGCCGCCTGCTGCGGAGTCGCCTCGGAGGGGAAGAACGCCTCGTCATCGAAGACGTCGTTCACCACGTCTCCGATGGGTGGCCGGGACCGGAAGTTGGTCGAGAGCGAGAGCACCGCCCCGAAGTCCTCGAAGCGGTCCCGCACGAAGCCGTACAGCTGGATATCCGCGCGCCGAAACCGGTAGATGCTCTGCTTGGGATCTCCGACCACGAAGAGCGCTCCGGCCCTCGGGACCGCGCCCCTCCAGTCGCCGACATCCGTCGTCGAGGTATTCGGGGACGTCGATCCGTCCTCGGATCCGGAGCCTTCGCCCGCCACGTGCTCCTGCGGCTCGGACGCGAGGAGCATCATGATCTCGGCCTGCAGCGGATCGGTGTCCTGGAACTCGTCGACCAGAAGTCGTCGGTACCGGTGACCGAGCTGACGGCGCACGGTCTCGTTCTCGCGCAGCAGGCGGGCCGCCAGCAGGAGGAGGTCCTGGAAGTCGAGTCGGCCCGTCCGCAGCCGGTGGTCCGCGAACGCGTCGGCAGCCGCGCGGCCGAGCCGGATCGCCAGGGAGTACCGATGGGCGTACCACCGATCGACGAGGCGCTGGGCGGGTGTGTCTCCCAGGCCGAAAGCGTTGATATCCTCCACCAGAGAGCGCGTCATCTCCTTGTCGCGCCACCGGTTGAACGTCGTTCCGAACGGCTTGCCCGATTTGCAGAGGACCGCCACCGCTTCAAAGAGGTTCGCCGGCTCCCTCCAGCCCGTGATCTCCCGCTCGAAGTGGAGGCGACGGAGCTTCTTCTGGAGAGAGTCCCAGCCCTTCGCCGGCGGGATCTCGTCCATGAGCTCCCAGGCGCGATCCACGAGCCCCTCCAGGTCGCTTCGGATCGTGCCCACGTCGGTCACGCTCGGGGGCTCGTGCGCCTCTGCGGGGAAGGTGACGTCCGGATTCTCGACGAGCTGGTCGAAGAGTCCGAAGAGGTTGGCGGGTCGGAGTCCGGCCCGGGAGAGCTCCTCCAGGATCGGATCGCTGTCTCTGGCGAGCCGCTCGAGGTAGGCGCCCCAGAAGTCCCGCCTGAGCCTTGCGCGCTCCTCGACAGGGAGCTCCTCGAAGGCGGGATCCAGGCCGACGTCGAGCGGGCGCTCCCTCAGAAGACGGCCGCAGAACGAGTGGATGGTCCCGATGAACGCCCGGTCGATCTCGTCCAGCGCGCGCGCCAGTCGCTCGAGCTCGAGGTCGGCGTCCTCGTCCGCCCCGCCGGCAGCGAGCTCGTCACGAAGCGCTCCGATTCGCTCCTCGAGCCCGGTCTGGAAGCGCTCCCGCAGCTCGGCCGCCGCCTTGCGGGTGAACGTCACCGCAGCGATCTCGTCGACGTTCGCCGTCCCCGTCGAGATGAGCGCGGCCATGCGGCTCACCAGGGACGTCGTCTTTCCCGAGCCGGCCCCCGCCTCCACGAGCAGGTTCGAGTCGAGATCGGTAACGATGCGCGCGCGGGCAGCGGCGTCGCGGAGGGGAAGCGGAACTACGCTGATTTCGGTCACGGGGCAATCTGTCGAGGCGTGCTACCCGGGGGAAGTGTCCCAGCTCCGCGAATCGCCGTCCCGGGATCGAACACTTCCAGAGATTTCGTGGCACCTCCTGCCCGCCGCCGAATCTCTCAAAGCCTTCAATCTCAATGACTTGTGCCGACCTGCCGTCTTTGGCACGGGCCCTGCTCTAGGGAGAAGCAGGCAGGGCCCGGAGGCGGTGGGTCGGAGGGATGCGAGGGATGACGACGATGGGGAACCGACCGCCGCCCGGGCCCGGCCCGATGGCCTGATGAGCCGCATCCTCCTCGGCGGCGAGTTCCACGGCACCCGCCGTGAGACGGCCCGGATCGCGGACCTCACGCTCGCCGAGACCGTGTACGAGCCCGGTCACCGCCTGCCGCACCACGCGCACGACCGCCCCTTCTTCTCGCTTCTCGTGCGAGGATCCTTCCGCGAGGACTTCGACGGAAAGACACGCGAGTGTGGCCCGACGTCCCTCGTCTTCTACCCGGAGCACGAGCCGCACCGCGAGGAGTTCGGCCCCGAAGGCGGGCGGTCCTTTCACGTCGAGATCGGGCGATCGTGGCTGGAACGCATGCGGTCCGCCGGATCGAGTTACGACTCTGGATCGCGCGAGAGCCTCCACGGACGGCTGAATCTCCTCATGGTGCGGCTGCACGCGTGGTTCCTGCAAGGCGGCCCGTCGTTCGAAGCGGAGGAAACCGTCCTCGAGATGCTGGCCGACGTCACCTCCTGCGAGGGCCTGGGCTCCGAGACCCGTCCACCTGCGTGGCTTGCCCGCATGCGTGAACGGATCCATGCCGACTTTCGAGGCAAGGTTCGGGTGACGGAGCTCGCCGACGAAGCGGGGATTCATCCGGTCCACGCGGCCCGGGTCTTTCGACGCCACCATCGCTGCACGATCGCGGAGTACGTGCACACGCTCCGGATCGAGTATGCCCGGCGGTGCCTGGCGGACCCCGACCGCTCGCTCTCGGGCATCGCGATCTCGACGGGCTTCGCCGACCAGGCCCACTTCACGCGGAGGTTCAAGGCGATGGTGGGCGTGACCCCGGGATCCTATCGCAGCCTCGTCGGGAGCTGACGGTACGAACCCGCGCTCGACAGCAATCAGTCGCGATTGAGATCGTACTTCATGATCCGGCCGTGGGGCCCGGACCTGTCCCGCTCGAGGCCGAAGACGTCACCCGATGGCCCCGGAGCCGCATCGACCTCCCCTCGGATCCGGGCCCGATCTTCCGGCGTGAGCGACAACGCGAAGGCCTTCGCGTTGCGCTCCATCTGACCCCTGCGTGTGGCGCCGGCGATGACCGCCGCGACACCAGCCTGCTCCAGCACGAATCGGATCGCCACGGACGATGGCTCGACCCCGTGCAGGTCGCCGATCTCGCTCAGCACCCCCAGCAGACGCTGGAAGGCCGCCCAACCCCCGAATTCGTCGATGATCAGACGGTACTTCGTCAGTGACCGGTTCCCATGCTCCGCCGGGTCCGCCCGTCCGAGCCACCTCCTCGTGAGGAACCCTCCCGCCAGCGTACCGAACGCGATCAGGTGCATGGGCGACCGTGCGCAGAGATCGACGAGACCGTGCTCCGGGCGTCGATCGAGAACGGAGTACTGAACCTGGTCGGAGACCGGCTGCACGCCCGCCGCCGCGAGACGCTCGACGTGCTCCACGTCCATGTTGGTCACGGCGAGAAACCGGATCTTGCCCGCTCGCTGGAGCTCCGACAGCCAGATGGCGGTCTGCTCCATTCCCGGGACCTCGTCTCGCCACCAGTAGAACTGCACCAGGTCCAGGCGTTCCACGCCGAGACGCCGGAGCGACCGGTCGATGACGCGCTCGACATACGCGCGATCGACGTTCGGCAGGTCCGCGTCATCCGGGACGAACTTCGTGTGGATCTGGATGGGCGTGGCGACCGACGTCGTCTCCCAGCGCCGGAGAAATCGACCGTACAGCTCCTCGACCCCGGTGTAGATGTCGGCACAGTCGAAGGTGGTCACGCCCAGCTCGGCGGACGCCACGAGCACCTCGAGCGCGTCGTCGAGGCCGGCTCCGGCGAGCCGATGCCCCGCGGAGAATTGCCAGCCGCCGTGGATCAGCCGAGAGATGGTGTATCCCGGCGCGAGCTCGAAGCGCTCGATCATTCCGGATCCAGCGGCACCCGGGTCACGTCGCCGTGGCGAAACGTCGTCCTTCCCGTGCGGGTGATCCGGAACCGCCCTCCGCAGTACGGGTCGGGGCAGGCCACCTCCATGTCGGTCGTCATCCAGTCCGCCGGGGCGGTATCGCGCTGCTTCGCCGGAAGCAATGGGAGCAGCGCGGCCAGCGGATAGAGCGGAAACGTCTGGCCCGGCGGAAACCGCAGATTCTCGCCGGAGAGCTCGAAGTAGTCGCCGACCGCATGGTTGCAGACCATGGGGCGGTCGCCCGCCACGACTTCCACACGGAGATCGTACAGCTCGAACTGGTCGGATGTGCTCACGGTACCGGCCACGCGGAAGGGGATCGTTATGGGTGCGATGCGCGTCGCCCGAACGTAGGATTGCGCCGACCCGAGCACGACCCCCGGGAGCGAACCGATGTCCGAAGAGCCGAGACGTCACGACCCGATGCCCGAGGGATTCGCGGGCGGCGGCCGCCTGGAGTTTCGAGGAGGATGGGTGGGGGCGCTCTCCCCCTTCGTCGTGTTTCTCGGCGGGGTATCCTGGCTCGGCCTCTCCGGAGCGCCCGACGAGACCGGGTTCGGGCCGGTCCTCGTCGCGGCCATGGCCACGGGGGTGATGCTGGCGCGCGACCCCGAGGCCTACGCGGAAGCCGTCATCGACGGCATGAGCCACCGGATCGTCATGCTGCTGATCCTCGCCTGGCTTCTCGCCGGCATCCTCGGTGTGCTCCTGCGGGAGAGTGGCCTGATCGGCTCTCTCGTCTGGCTCGCGGAGGGCTCGGGCGTCCGAGGTGGAGGGTACGTTGCGGCGACCTTCCTCGTCTGCTCGGTCTTCTCCACGGCGACGGGCACCAGTCTCGGAACCATCCTGATCTGTGCGCCGCTGCTGTACCCGGCGGCCGGGGCGCTCGGGGGGGATCCGGCGTTCACCATCGGTGCGATCCTCGCCGGGGCGACCTTCGGCGACAATGTCTCGCCGATCTCCGACACGACCATCGCCTCGGCCACGACCCAGGGGGCCGACCTCGGCGGTGTCGTCCGATCGAGAATGCGGTACGCGCTTCCGGCGGCGGTCGTCGCCGTCGCGGTCTTCTGGGCGCGAGGTGGAGCCGACGCGACCGCGACGGCCACGGTCGCGGGACCACCCGGCGATCCCGTGGGCCTCGCGATGCTCGTGGTGCCGGTGATCGTCCTCGCCCTCCTTCTGCGGCGCGTTCACCTCGTCGTGGGCCTCTTCACCGGCATCGGCTCCGCCGCGGGGCTCGGGATGCTCCTCGGTCGCTTCGGGCCGACCGACCTCCTCTTCCTCGATGCCGACAACTTCATCGCGTCCGGCATCGTGCTCGACGGCATGCGGCGCGCATTCGGCGTCTCGATCTTCACGCTGCTCCTCATGGGCCTGGTCGGCGGCCTCGAAGCGTCCGGGCTGCTCGATCGCTTCGTTTCCTGGGTCGAAGCGCGCGCAGCCACGGCGCGCTCGGCCGCGTGGTGGATCTTCGGCTCCATCTCCGGGGCCACTCTCCTCACCACGCACTCCGCCGTCGCCATTCTCGCAGTGGGCTCGGTGGCTCGACGGATCGGTGAGGCCGCCGGCATCGGTCGATACCGACGCGCGAACATCCTCGACGTTGCGGTCTGCACCTACCCGTTCCTGCTGCCCTTCTTCATCCCCACGATTCTCGCGGCGTCGATGACGGCAGACACGGTGGGCATGCCCCGTGTGTCACCGTTGGATGCCGGCCTCCGCAACATCCACTCGTGGGGTCTGCTGGTCGCCCTCGTGCTGTCTCTCGCCGCGCGGGGCGCTCGCGAAGACGGTCGACAGACTACTCGTTGATCCGGACGACGCCGTCCCGATCGACCTCGATCAGGACCCCGTCGAACAGATCGGCCAGCTGCTCGGCCGGTACTTCGACGATCGGGATCGGCTCGTAGCCGAGCTCGCTACCCACCACCGCCCCGAGGGCGAGAATGGCGTCCGCCTTGCCCATGAGAATGGCGGCCGGGGCCGTCCCCTCACGAAGCAGCTCCAGCATGATCGCGCTCGACGAGCTCGATCCGACCGCCGTCGGCACCATCAGGACGGTACCAGTGATCGATCTTCCGTGCTGCGGGTGGCGCGGATCCACGATGGTCCCGCGAACCGGATCCACTCCCCCCCAGAACGAGATGGGATGCGTCAGGCTGAGGAGGGGACCCCGACCCTCACCATCGACCAGAACACGCCCCTGCACCACGCGCGTCGGGCCCGGTCGCGTCGACCCGTCCCCCGGAGGCCGGTTCACCACGTCCATACCGCCTCGTCCCGCTCGAGTCGACCGGAGCGCGCCGACGCCACACAGTCTTCGAGGCTTCCGTAGACGACCTCGTACCCGGTGTTCGACGGCCCGTAGTGGGCGAACTTGCCGGAGTTCGTCATGAGGACGCCCCCCGCTGCCGGCAGGATCGGCGTGACCACGACACACGTGTCCACCACGATCTCGACCCCCGCCGCGCGTAGCGGCTCGGCCCATCCTCGCTCCTCGACCTGGGCCAGCGTGTCACGAGCCGTGCACACGTAGAACGGGACCACGAAGCGAGCAGGGCCGGTGGGCTTCGCCCCTGCCTCGTCCGGGCCGTCGGAGACCCCGTGCACCAGCCGGGCCAGCTGCTCGAACTCGTCGAGCGAGAAGTGGGGGCTTCCCACGGCGACCGCATCGATCGTCTTCACCCCTTCCGCTGTCGAGAGTCGGGCCAACGACGCGCGCAGCCCGTCCGAGGTGAGTCGGATCCGTCGCGGCAGCGCGGGCATGCCCCGACTGACCCAGCCCGGGGGAGTCGGGCGGCTCGGAGCGGCATCTTCGATGCCCACCGCGACCGCGGTCGTCGGCGCCTCGGGCGTGACGCCCACCACATGGAAGAGCGCGACGGCGCCGGTCGAGGCTGCGGCCGCGCCCAGGGCCTTGAGCTGATCTCGGCTCGTACCGACCGGCAGGCCCTCGATCGCGGCCACCTCGTCTCCGAGCATGAGACCGAGCCACGTGCCGAGCACCGGAAAGAACACGTCGCGCGTCTTCAAGGCATCCGGAACGCCGGTCGCGTCCACTACCACGGTAGCCCTGCGGTTCTCGGTCAGATGCAGTCCGTGGAGCGGGGCCCGACCCGTGAGCGCGCAACAGGCGTCGAGGAAGTCTCCGTACCGCTCCGTGCGCGCGCCGAGCACGGAGTTCACGAAGGCGATGGCGTTGGACTCGCCCCAGGCGACCTGATCTCCGAGGCCGGGCTCGTGACCGACCTGGTACGGCGCACACGTGAAGGTCGGCTCGGCACCCATCGCGACGTACGCCTCCATCTGCCTTCGCGCCATGTCCGTCTTGTGCGCGTCGGCATGGACCACGTCGGGATGGAGCAGATCGAGTGCCCCCACGTTGAGCGTGGTCGGCACCGCTACGTGGCCACCGCCGCGGACGAGCGCCTCCGCGAACTCCACGCCTCCGTCACCGTGGTGGAGGCATCCGTCGATGTGGGCCGAGGAGATCCGCACGAGGGAACGCGCTCCGAGCAGCTCGGCCGCCGCGACCACGATCCGCATCGCCATGGCTCCGGCGTCACCCTGGGAGCCGTAGAGGAGCCCGCGCTCCTCCTCGGTGAGCACGACCGTCACGGGCGGTCCCTCCCTCGCATCCTGATCACTACGCTCAACGACCGCTCCCGATGGGGGTTCCCGGGGGAGGCGAGAGCGCGTCCGTGCGCTCGCCACCGTCGTACCGACGGTCGAGGAACCGGTGGATATCCGCGGTGACGAGCTCCGCGTGGGCAAGGGCGGACGGATTCGCCTCGGCCTCGACCCCGGCCTCCGCCGCGAGCGATGCGATCCGCCGAAGCCCCCACTCCGCCGCCGCCCTCGATTCGACCGTGGCGCTCGCGCTCGCCCCGACGTCGATCAGGACATCGACCAGCTCCCGTTGCGGCACACGGGCCAGCGGGCTCGAGGGATCCACCCGCCAGAGTCCCTCGACGAAACGCTCCACGACCTCCTCCGGGCTCGGGAGCGAGGCGTCGCGCTCGTGGAACGCGGCGACACGCGCCATTCGGGGCTCGTCGAAGACACCCCCGATCACCATTCGAGAAAGCGTTCTGGCGATGCCGAGGTGATCGAAGGCAGGGCCGGCCCGGGAGTCGAAATCCTGGCGGATCTCGGCGAAGCCGAAAGGCCGGGGTGCCAGCATCCGGAGTACCTCTTCGGGAACGTCGAGCGCCTCCGGAGAGAGCGCGGCGACCAGCTGATCGAGCGCGCGGCGCTGACGGGCTCCGTCGATCACGGTGGTGACCGGGATCGGGTCGCCCCGCAATCCGTAACGGAAGTCCATCCCGCCGACGGTCTTGACCACCGCGCCGAGCTGGAAGCGGTGATGCAGGTAGACCGGCACGAAGCGCTCGCCCAACCGCCACATCGGGTCGCCTTCCACGATCGCCTCTTCCGAGAAGCGGTCGATCAGCGCCCGCCGCACGTCGACCATCCGGTCCATCTCGTCGAGCACGTCCGATCCGTTGATCCACGTCGTCGCGTCCGGATAGGACGAGGACGCGTTCTCGTCCGGATTCGTGATGAACTTCAGCCCGCGCTCCATGCCCTCGGCGACGATCGCCTCGAGCGCGGCCGATTCCTCGTCGGGGTCGAACTCCGAGTACGCCCAGCGGATGGCGAGGGTATCGTACGCGCCCGGCCCCGGCCGGTATGCGTCGGCCAGGCGTACCCGATCACCCTCCAACTCGATGAGCGGTGCGGGATAGTCCATCACCGAGGCGCGACCGTAGCTCGCCGCAATGAAGTTGTGGGCGAGGCCGAGCGTGTGTCCGATCTCGTGCGCCGAGTGCTGGCGCCGCCTCGCCATCGTGAACTCCTCGGCCGTCACGTCCGGATCCAGTCGGGCGATCCAGTCGAGGGAGCCTCCCGAGCCCAGGAAGGCCTCGGCACCGCCGAGCCCGTCGCCGGTCGCGCCCCGGCCTTCCGAGCCGCCCGTCGCCGGAAGCGCCCCTGCGTACAGGTTGTAGTCGGCCAGTGACCGGTGGGAATCCATGCGCACGGCCGCCTTGATGATCTCACCGGTTCGGGGATCGACGAACGAGGGTCCGATCGACGATCCCGCTTCCGTCCGGTGCACCCACTGGATCACGTGGTAGCGCGCGTCCATCGGGTCCATGTCCGCCGGCATGTCGCGGATCTGGAAGCCGTCGATGAACCCGGCGGCCTCGAAGACCTCGTTCCACCATTCACCACCGGCCTCGAACGCGGAGCGGTAGGGCTCGGGCACTGCCGGGTCGAGGTAGTAGACGATCGGCTCCAGCGCCTCGCTCCTCGCAGCACCGGGATCGCGCTTCTGCAGCCGGTGCCGCATCGCCCAGCGTGTCACGTAGTCGGTGTCGAACGACTTCCCGAAGTCGAAGTAGCTGACCGAGAAGAGACCGATCCGCGGGTCGAAGACGCGCGGCCGGAAGTCGTCGTCCGGAAGCTGGACGAACGAGTGGTGCTCGCGCAGCGAGAGCGATCGGCCGTCGGGCGTGTGCCGCCGGATCTCCGGCCCCGGATCCGTTCCCGCGAAGGTCAGCGTCGCCTCCACCTCGGTGTTCTCCGGGAAGGCCTTCGTCCGCGGGAGGTGAATCCGGCTTCGGCCGGCATCCACGCGAAACGTACCCTGACCCGCCCGCCTCAGGCGGTCGGCGATGCCCGTCACGTCCTCGTAGAAGAACGTCGTCGCGTCCACGAGGACGGCGCCGGCCTCCTCGGCGACGATTTCCCACGATGCGACCGTCGAAGTCGCGAACGACTCCTCGACCGAGCGCTCCAGCGCATCCGTGCGGCCCTCCTCGGCCCGAAAGCCCGGGTTCTGCAGCACGAAGTGGACCTTCGGTCCGACCCGCTCGAACCTGGCGATGTGCTCCGATCCGATCATCCCGCGATCGAGCCCCAGCCGGTTCGAACCGATCCCCGTGGCCTGCGACTGCAGGTAGAGGAAGTCCTCGTCGAAGCGACGGATCTCGAGGAGAAGCCGGCCTGTCTCGTGGTCCCAGTGCAGGGGGATGAATCCGTCCTGCGAATCCATTCCGGCGGCGTACTCGCTGATGGACTGGGCCGCCGCGCGGCGTTGGGACGGAACGAGCAGAGCGAACGTCAGCGCGGCGACGATCAGGGTTCGGTTGAAGACGCGTGTGGGGAAGATGAGGCGCATCGGGAGCTCCTTGGGCGACGCCGGGGCGGATGAAGGCAACGTCGGGAGAGCGCCCCGTGTGCGAAAGGGAAGGAGGGATCGCGTTTGTCGCCACGAGAGCCCCGACCCCGACTCGCCACCCTCGTCGGAGCCGGCTACCATGTCGCCGTCCCCGCCGCCTCGCTCTGCCGCCATGCTCTTCACCATCGACGAACGCGTCCGCTGGTCCGCGGTCGACAAGGCCGGAATCATCTTCTACGGCGCCTACGTGCGTTTCTTCGAGCTCGCCGAGATGGAGCTCTTTCGCGCTGCCGGTGTGCCGTACAGCGAAGTGTTCGACCGATGGGACATGTGGCTGCCGCGCGTCCATCTCGAGTCGGACTTCAAGTTCCCGTCCCGGCTCGACGACAAGCTCCGCGTGGGTGCCTACTTCACCCGCTTCGGCACGAGCTCGTTGCAGATCAACTTCGACGTCCTGCACCTCGGAGCAGGCAGGCTCGCGGTCAGCGGCCACGAGGTTCTCGTGTGCACGACCCGGGACACGCTGAAGCCTCGTCCGCTCCCCGAGGACCTCGTCGAGATGCTGCGACCCTACTGCATGACGCCCGAGGACGCGCGCGCCGAGCTCGGCCTATAGGGGCGGCCGCGGCTACCCTCCGATGACCCCTCGAAGCACGCCCGCGACCGCCAGACCCAGGTAGTTGCCGGCCGCGTACCCGAGCAGCCCGACGGCCACTCCTGGCAGCAGCTTGTCCGCATAGCCACGAGCCGTGGCCAGCGCCATCGCGGAGGCCGGGCCGCCGACGTTGGCCTGAGAGGCCACGGCGAGCGTCGGCAGGTCGAGCCCGAGCAGTCGTCCGACGACGAAGATGACGAGCCCGTGCACGCCGACCGTGATCGCCGCGAAGTACACGATCGGCAACCCGATCACGACGATGTTGGCGAGGACGGACATCGCGCCGTTGCTCGCCAGGAAGATGAGCACGAGGTAGTTGCCGATGACACCGGTCCCGTGGAGGTCCCGGATGGCGGGGATCTGTGCGAGGAGGAGCGCGATGGTCGTCAGAAAGAGCACCGACGGAATCGGGGCGAGGACCGTGCCCAGCAAGTCCGAAGCCCACAGGGTACCCAGCACGATGACGACCATCAGGGCGAGGTCGCGAAGCTCGATGGCGCCGACGCTCGAATAGAGCATCTGGTGGAGCGTAGGGCCCTCCTGGTCGATCTGATCCCGAGACGGCGCCATACCCGCAGATCCCGCCTCCCCCACCCCCTCGTGCCCCTCCGCGATGACCGAGCCGGCGTAGACCGGCACGTGCTCGTGGAGCCCGCCGGTCTCGCGGCCTCGATCCCGACTCCGGAAGCCGGCGGAAAACACGACCGGAACGGTCAGGCACGTCGCCATCCAGATGGCGGTCATGGTCACGTCGGCGGCGATCCCCGCGGTGAAGAGCTCTCCACTCGTCTCGAGGGCGGCGCCGACGGCGGCGAAGTTGACCCCACCGCCCGTGTAGGTCGCGGTGTACTGCCCTGCCAGCTTCCACGTCTCGTCCCCGATGGCCCCCGCGAGGAGCAGCGCGGCCGCGGAAGCGCCGATGGCCGAGCCGACGCCGCCGAGCGCGAAGGCCGCGAACATCCGCGGGCCGGCCTTGGCCACGGACTTCACGTCCACGGTCAGCAGGATGAGCACGATGCCTGCGCTCACGGCCGGGCCGGCGAGGAAGTCGTACGCCGGCGACTCCCCCGGGATGATGCCCAGGTTCGAGAGCAGCATCCCCAGCAGGATCCCGAGCAGCGCCGAGCCGAGCGCGCCGAAGATCTTCGTTCGTGCCTCGAGCAGCAGCGCGACCGCCACGCAGGCGGCGAGGAGGAAGAAGACCGCGGTCGGGTCGCTGATCACGCCGGAGCTCCCACCAGCGACGACGGTTCTCGCACCCTGCGCGGCACTACTGCCATACCACCCCGTAGTCGTCCCCGAAGTGGCTGGAGCCGCCCCAGAAGGACCCGTGCTCCCAGTCGAAGTAGATCGCGTTGATGGGACCCGACGTGCGCTCCTGCGCGAAGACCATGTATCCCATCGAGCTGAGCTCGGCCCGGACCCAAGGCGGCGTCGAGGCGTTGACCAGAAGGCGCCCCGGGCTCGACGCGTGCGCGCCGAACGAGCCGCGCAGCTGGAACGAGTTGATGTTCGCCGCCTCCACCGCCTGCTGAACGTTCATGTCGAACTCGACCACGTTCAGGAAGAACTGGACGAGGTTCTGGTCCTGCGAGTCCCCGCCCTGAACCGCGAACGACAGGTAGGGTCTTCCATCCTTGAGCGCCATGCCCGGAGTCAGCGTGGCCCTCGGCCGCTTGCCGGGCTGAACCACGTTGTACGGGTTGTCGACCTCGTTGACGACGAACGACTGCGCGCGCTGGCTCATCCCGATGCCGGTCTCACCCGCGATGACGGCCGGGATCCACCCACCGGACGGCGTGATCGAGACCACCCAGCCGCTCTCGTCCGCCGCCTGGATCGACGTGGTGCCCTGGTAGAAGTCCTCCAGGAACTCCTCCATCTCCGCCGACCCTGCCGGATCGGTGACGACCCTGCCGCCGCCGGACCAGCGCTCGAGCAGCTCGGAGAACGGGTTCACGCCACCCTGGAAGGGGTAGGGATCTCCCGGCAGCACGTTCGGGTCGTTCTGCTCCCAGTCGATCTGCTCCGCCCTCTGCTTCGCATACTCCTTCGAGAGCAGTCCCTCGATCGGCTCCTCGGGAGGGAAATAGGGGTCCCCGTAGTAGAAGTCGCGATCGGCGAAGGCCATGCTCATGGCCTGGTACAGCGCGTGGATGTAGCGGGCGCTGTTGTAGCCCATCGACTTGAGGTCGAAGTTCTCGAGAATGTTCAGCGTCTGGTTCATGACCGGACCCTGGACCCACGGCTGCAGCTTGTAGACCTCGATCCCCCGATACGTGGTCATCACCGGCTCCTCGACGTGGACCTGCCACCGGTCGAGGTCCGCCATCGTCACTGTCGAGCCCTGCTCCCGGGCTCCCCGCACGTACTCCTCGGCGATGTCGCCTCGGTAGAAGCGTTCGTAGGCGGCCATGATCGCCTCCGCCCGGCTCGACCCCGCGGAGAGCGCATCCGCCTCCGCCTCGACGAGACTGCGCAGGGTCCGACCGAGATCCTCCTGCACGAAGACCTCCCCGGGCTCCGGTCCCTCGCCGCCGTCCGGGAAGAACACGGCCGAAGTGTACGGCCACTCCTTCATCCGGTCCGCCTCCGCCCGAATCCGCCGTACCGCATCCGCCTCCACCGGATAGCCCTCCGTCATCTCGATCGCCGGCCCCAGCACGTCGGCGAGCGAGAGGGTACCCCACTCGGCGAGCATCGTCATGAGCCCACCGGGCGTTCCGGGCGTCACCATGGCGTCGACACCGTATTCGGGCGGGAAGTCGTATCCCTTGTCGCGGAAGTACTCGGGGGTCGCTCCTGCGGGCGCCGCACCCAGCGCATTCAGACCGATGACGCGCTGCTCCCCGGGGTGGTAGATCAGCGCCTGGGTCTCCCCGCCCCACGAGAGCACGTCCCACATGGTCGCCGTCGCAGCGAGCATGGCGGCTGCCGCGTCCACGGCGTTGCCGCCCTTCTGGTACATCATCGCCCCGGCCGTCGCCGCCATGGGCTTGCCGGTGATCGCGATCCAGTGCTTCCCGTGCAGCACCGGCTTCTGGGTTCGCTGCCCTTCGAGCGTCGAGGGAATCATGAGCGCCACGGCGAGCGTGGCCACCGCCAGTCGGTGCATGCGAACCTCCTCCTTCACCTGATTTCGGGGAAGCGAAACTAGCCGGGGCTCGACGAACCCACCATCGTGCGTGGATGGATCCCATCGGACCGATCCCCATCGAAGCCATTGGAGGCGCCCGCGGGCGAATCGCCGGCGCCGCCATCCGCACGCCGCTGATCCGGCTGGACCAGCCGTGGATCGGAGCACCGCCGGACGACCTCGAACGTGCCCCCGGCATCTGGCTGAAGCTGGAGTGCCTCCAGCCGATCGGGTCGTTCAAGATCCGCGGCGCGGCCAATGCGATCGCTCTTGCCGACCCCGAGGCACTCGCGGGAGGGGTCTATACCGCCAGCGCGGGAAACATGGCGCAGGGCGTGGCCTTCGCTGCCCGAAGGTCGGGCATCGCCTGCCGGGTCATCGTGCCCGACTCCGCCCCCGTGACGAAGCTCCGCGCCATCGAGCGCCTCGGCGGCGAGCTCGTGCCGCTCCCGTACGACGAGTGGTGGCGCACGATCATGGAGCACGGCCACCCCGACGAGTCGGGGACCTTCATTCATCCCGTGAGCGATCCCGCCGTGATCGCCGGCAACGGCACGATCGGCCTGGAGATCCTCGAGCAGCTTCCCGACGTCGACGCGATCGTGGCTCCGTACGGAGGCGGGGGTCTTTCCTGCGGCATCGCGTCGGCCATCCGCGCCCGAAAGCCGAATACGGCGGTATACGCCTCCGAAGTCGAAACCGCCGCGCCGTTCGCTGCGTCACTCGAGGCCGGGCACGCCGTCTCCATCGACCGCCGCCCGACGTTCGTGGACGGGATCGGCGGCTCGAGTGTCCTCGAGGAGATGTGGCCTCTGGCCTCGAGCCTCCTCGACGGCTCGCTGGTGATGTCGATCGAGGAGGTGTGTGACGCCATCCGGACCCTCGCCAGCGAGGCACACGTCATCGCGGAAGGAGCGGGCGGAAGTGCCTTGGCGGCAGCGCTGGATTATCAGTGCCACGCAGATCCGGACATGCAGCAGCGGATCGTGGCGATCGTGTCCGGCGGAAACATCGACACGCACGTCCTGTGCGCCATCCTCGCCGGTGACAACCCGGGCGGCTGAGCACGCGCGCGCAGCTCAGTCGTCGAAGGTCCGCGTCCGCTTCAGGTGCGCGAACGCCGGCTGGATTCCGGCGTTGGCATGCTCCTCCGACCATACGGCGAGCGGAGAGTCGATCTTGCCCCAGGAGCCGCGCCTCGCCCGACACACCTCGGCGTAGTCGCAGAACGTGCAGTCGTTCGGATCGTCGGTGGGCACGAAGTGTCCGTGCGACACGCCGTCGAGCATGATCGTGAGGAGGTCCCGAACCGGAGTCAGCGCGTTGCGCGGAAACGTGAACGTCTGGTTCTGCCCTCGACGCGTGGGGAAATGATACTGCCCGTCGACCACGTCGTTCTGAAGCCGCGCCTCCGCCACGTGCGCATACAACGCGTGCTGCAGCCGACGTCCCCCGTTGAAGGTCCCGCTTTCGTACCCGTGGGGTGCGCCGGTCTTGTAGTCGATGACGTGCAGACCCGAGAGATCCTGATCCACACGATCGATCGCACCCCGCAGTCTGAGGGGGCCCACACCGAGGTCGAGCAGCACGGGCTCGTCGTCGCCGAGCCCGAAGCGTAGCTCGAGCGCGGCATACTGCGGCGCCTGCCGACGGATGAGCCGCACGAACGACCGCACGTCCTCCTGGAGTGCTGCGGTCTCACGCGTCAGCGTGCCCTCGCCCGGCACGGGCAGCTCCGCCTGGAGCTTCTCGACACCCTCGGCCAACCGCTCGAGCGCGAGCTCCTCGAACCCCGGCTCGTCCACCCTGAGCCCCTTCGCCTTCGACTCGCGCAGGGTAGCATCGTACACGGCGTGCAGGAGGCTGCCTCGCTCGCGCGGATCGAGCCAGGCGTCGGGGTCGAGCTTCGGATCGTCGGGCGGGGCCACCCTGAGGACCGAGGAGTGCAGATACCGGAGGGGACAGGCACCCAGCGCCTCGAGGCGGCTCGCGGAGACGACGAGGTCGCCGTTGCGCCGCGGGTCGAAAGCCTCGGGCCGGGGCTCGATCACCCCGTGCACGGCCCCGGGCTGCCCCTCCCTGCGAGCCTCCGCCGCCGCCAGCCCCGACCCGAGCTCCGGAAAGGCCGCGCGCACGGCGGACGAGCCGCCTCGCAGCACCACGCCGGAACCCAGCGCCCTCATCCAGTAGTCGTCGGAATCGAGAAGCCGGGCTTCGGGCGCGGGGACCGCGCTCACGACGCGTCCAAGCGCCCGATACAGGTCGCCGAAGGTCGGCGTGGCGTCGCGCCGGGACAGCCGCAGCGCCTGAAGCAGCACCGATGAGGGGCCGACCGTGCGGGCTTCGCTCGCCTGCCACGCCCCGAAGCTCATCGTGACGCGGCCGCGCAGCCGGGCGACGAGGGCGGCAAATCGGTAGATCCGGTCACGCAGGAGCTCGGCGGACGTCGGCAGATCCTGCCCGAGCACCCGCCGATCGCTGTCGAGGAGCACGGGGTCCTGGTGGCCACCTCCGGGAATGCGCTCCGCGTCCATCCCCACCAGGAAGACCGCCTTCCGGCCGGTATAGCCCCCGTGCTCCAGGTCGCTCAGGTGCAGGGCACCTCCCCTCGAGGACCACGGCGCTCCGGCTCCGTCGGGCTCGTCGCCTGCGATGTCGGGTCGGACGCGCACGTCGAGGTATGCGCGCAGGATCGACACCGCCGCGCGAAACTCCGTCCGGCGGTGGAGGGTGGCGGTCACGCGCTCGAGGATCCGCCCGACCTCCTCGCGCGCGGCGGCGTCGGGGCCGCGCCCGCGCGGCACGCGACGGAGGAACGCCTCCAGACCGCGCGCTAGCTCTGCCGGCGACACGGAAGCGCTGTCGTCCCCCATCCGATCCGGCACGGCCGGCGTCTCTTTCAGCGCCGGGAAGAGAATGGACCGGAGTGCCTTCAGCTCGGTCCGGGCGCGATCCCGTCGGCGCTCGAACCGCTCCGGCGACTCGTGACGACCCGGCTCGGCGTCCTCGAGCCCGGCCAGAGCGTTCCGGATCTGGGTCCGGTAGCGCTGTCGTCCCCATCCGACCCGTAACCCCCGGAACCTGCGAGCCAGCGCTGCCGGCGCGTGCCGCCCGTGCGACCGAGGCGGGCGCAGATCACCCGACTCGAGCAGTCGCCGAATCACGTGCGCCTGGAACCCTTCCTCGATCCAGTCGAGGTACGCCCGAACGACCCGTCCCGTTCTCGTTCGGGCGATCGGCAAGCCGACCGCGTAGGTCACCGGGATCCCCAGTCGACTCCCGAGCGCGTGCAGCGCCGAGCCGTAGACCGCGGCATCCGACGCCACGATCTCGACCTCATCCCACCGGAATCCCTCCGAGGCCGCGCGCCGGAGCACTTCGCGCAGCTCGGCCTCGATCGAGGAGGCCGAGAAGAGCTGGATGGGCGCAGACGTCGGTGCCGCCTCGGGCGCATACAGGTACGAGGTCGCCGTCGGGGGCCCGTTGCGGCCCTCGAGCAGCGTGTCGGGAGCCTCGAGCCCGAGCACCGGGTCGGTGGCCAGAACCTTCGCGCCGCGGGCGGCCAGCGCCGCGATCAGTCGGCCCTGAAGCCCCCGCGTCCCCAACCCCGGGAGCAGCACGACGACCTCCGCGTCCACGATCGGCGGGATCCGGCTCCCCGCTTCATCGAGCGCCTCGAGGGCTACCCCGAGGATACGCGCGGTATCGGCGCGACGGCGCTCGCCCAGGAGCCGTTCGTACCGTCGAAGCACACGCAGAAGAAACCGCTTCTTCTCCCACTGTGCGAAATGCACCGCTTCGAGATCGTTGGGCCCGACGCCGGCCAGTCGAAGCGCGTTGATCGCGCCGTGCACCCGCGTCCGGAATCCGACCCGCTCCGAGAGCTCCGCGAGGACGCTCTCTTCGGCCGGGACGACGGAATCCAGCGCTTCGTCGAGCAGCGCCTGCTGCTCGAACATGTCGAGCTGGCGGACTCCGTCGGTCTCGAGCTTCGAAAGCGCCAGGCGCTGCGCGAGACGGTGGGGGGTGGTGACCTCGAAGCCGATCCAGCCCTGCCCGGAGATCGACAGCCGCCGCACGAGCTCACGACCGGCTGCGAAGTTCGGGGCGACGATCAGCTTGCGGGCGACCCGGTGACGCCTGGACACACGAGCCAGGGAGTCGACGAGCCGAGGAGGATGATCCTCTGGGATCTGCGTCATGCCCTCGGGGTGGAGGTCGTCTTCGCGAAGCGGCGCCCCGCGAAATCCGCCGCAAAATACCCCGCCGTGCCGTGGCGGGGGAGTCCAGGCATCGGTACCGTACCCGATCCGCGATCGGCGCGGCATCGAAACGAGAGCACGGAGCCGGCATGAACCGCCTCGCCACGAGCATTCCCGTCCTGGCCCTCACCCTCCTGGCGGGCACGAGCACGGCCACACAGGCCCAGACCTACTGGCCGGGTGCGCACCTCGACTGGGAGCGTCGAGACCCGACCGCCGCCGGCTTCGACGCCGACCTCCTGCAGGCAGCCGTCGACTTCGCGATCGCGTCCGAGTCGACCTCCCCGCGCGACCTGAACCTCAACCACGACATGACCTTCGGGCGCGAGCCTCGCGGCGAGGCGATCGGACCGTTCACGGTCCGGGCGCCGCAGAGCGGATTGATCGTGCACAGGGGCTACATCGTGGCCGAGTGGGGCGACCCCCACAAAGTCGACAACACGTTCAGCGTGGCGAAGAGCTTCCTTTCCACCACGGTCGGCCTGGCGTACGACCGGGGCATGATCGGCAGCGTCGACGACCTCGTTCGTCCGTACATGCCCCCCATCCTGCTCGAAGAAGGCGACGGGGAGCCCTCGGACCAGCACGGCCGACGGCTCAAGCTGCTCTTCGAGTCGGACCACAACCGCGAGATCACCTGGGACCACCTCCTCCGTCAGACCAGCGACTGGGAGGGGACGCTATGGGGCAAGCCCGAGTGGGCGGACCGTCCGGACCAGGACCGGAGTACCTGGCTGACTCGACCCCGAAACGACCCCGGCACCGTCTACGAGTACAACGACACGCGCGTGAACCTGCTCGCGCTCGCGGCCACGAGCGTATGGCGTCGCCCGCTCTCCGAGGTCCTGCGCGAGCACGTCATGGATCCGATCGGCGCCTCCCCCACGTGGCGATGGCACGGGTACGAAAACTCGTGGATCATCCTCGACGGCACGATGGTTCAGGTCCCCAGCGGTGGCAGCCACTGGGGCGGCGGCATGCTGATCAACGCGTACGACCTGGCACGACTGGGGTTGTTGACCCTCCACAGGGGCGCGTGGGACGGGCAGCGCATCCTCTCCGAGTCCTGGATCGACATGGCCACGACGCCCGGCGCCGTGAACCCGGGCTACGGGTTCATGAACTACATGCTCAACACCGATCGGCAACGCTACCCGAACGCCCCCGAAGATACCTGGACCCACTCCGGAGCCGGCTCCAATCTGGTGTACGTCGATCCCGCCAACGAGCTGGTCGTGGTGGCGCGCTGGATCCGGGGAAACGCCATGAACGAGCTCCTCGGCATGATCTTCGCCGCAATGGGAGACATGGCCGAGGTCGACTGAAAGAGCCGGTGGGCAGGCCGCGTATGTCGGGGCGACGACGGCCCAACGCGGGGAGGAGGAGCTCGGGGTGAACAGGGATCGACGGGCACGCCGGATGCGAAGGTGCGCCACCTGCGCCCTGGCAGGCATGGTCTTCCTGACCACGGCCTGCTACGAAGGGTCGGGCCCGCTCGCGTGCACCGACGTCTTCGTCTACGGAATCACCGTGGAGGTGCTCGACGCCGACTCGGGCCGGCCCGTCGCCGACGAGGCCACGCTGACACTCCAGGACGGTCCGTACGTCGAAACCGTCACGTCGAGCTGGGACGGCCGATCGCTGTCCGGAGCGGGCGAGCGGGCCGGAACGTATGATCTCGCGATCGAACGCCCCGGGTACCGAAGCTGGAGCCGATCCGGGATCGTCGTGAACGCCGATGAATGTCACGTGCGCGGCGTCTCTCTGGACGCACGCCTGGAGCCGCTTCCCTGAGGAGAGCCACCGTGAAGGTCATTGCCATGCTCGCGACCGCGTTCGGCGTCGGCGCGGCTGTCTCATTCCACGCAATGGAGGCCGCGGTGCCGGAGTCACCCGCGCAGGAAGTCCCCGCCTGGCTGCATTTCGAGATCGACGACGTCCGCGAAGACCGGGCCGAGCACGGTCGTCCCTGGCAGGAGTTCATCCGCGTGCCCGACCTGTTCACCGGCCTCTACGAGATTCCGGCCGGCGGCGAGGACCGCCAGTCGCCGCACGACGCCGACGAGGTGTATCACGTCCTTTCCGGTCGGGCGACGGCGGTCGTGGAGGGAGACCGGATCGAGGTCGGCCCGGGATCGGTCCTGTTCGTGGCCAAGGGACGGGAGCACCGCTTCGTCGACATCACCGAGGATCTCTCCGTCCTGGTGTTCTTCGCGACGGCCCGGGACGAGCGTGACGGAGGGTGAGCCTGCCTCGGAGGACTCCGCGTCGACCCGAAGCAGGTCCGTGAAGATCTGGGTCGATGCCGACGCGGCTCCGGCCGACGTAAAGACGATCGTGGCCCGGGCGGCGATGCGCCTCGAGATCGAAGCCATGCTCGTGGCGAACCACCGCCTCCACGCCCCCGCCAACAACTCGTGGGTCCGGCCGGTCCGGGTCGAAGGCGGCCCCGATGCGGCCGACGACCACATCGCCGCTCATGCGGAGCCCGGTGATCTGGCCATCACGGCCGACATCCCGCTCGCTTCGCGGCTCGTGGAGAAGGGCGTGCGAACGATCGATCCGCGCGGTACCGAGTACACGAGGGAGAACATCGGCGAGCGCCTCTCCGTGCGTGATTTCATGGATCGCCTCCGCTCCACCGGTGTCGAGACCGGGGGTCCGAAGGCTTACGGCTCGAAGGACAAGCAGGCGTTTGCGGCGGCATTCGACCGCGTGCTGGCCAGGCTGGCCCGAAACTTGTGAGCACCCTCCCGGAAGCAAGCGCTTCCGGCACGAAATCGTGGCACTTCCGAGAGGGCTCCGATACAATGCCGTTGTCGAACCATCGCCGGGGACAGGTCGGTATGACGCGGGACGACCAGGTCGCACGACGACTGTTTCTGCTCTCGATCGTACTTGCCGCCTTCGCGTACGGCTTCGCCGCAGGCTCGTACGAGCTCTTTCCGCATCGGCAGCTGCAGTTCGCCATCTCGTCGCTGACCGAGGTGTGGGGGGACAGGGAAACGCTCCTGGAGGGCACACCCAATCAGTTCCTCAGGCCGTCTCTGTACGACGGGGAGGGCGTCACGGTGAACGCGAGCGACGCGTCACCCGGTCTCACGCTGATCTCGGGCTTCTTCGAGGATTCGAACGAGCTGAGGCTCATCCGGCTCGACGGATCGGTCGTGCAGAGGTGGCCCGTCCGTTTCTCGGAGCTATTCCCCTCGACGGAGCACCTTCACCAACCTCCCGCGACCGACTGGAACGTCGACACCCATGGTGCCGTCGCGCTCCCGGACGGGTCCGTGCTGTTCAATTTCGAATACGCGGGCCTGGTCCGGCTCGACCGGTGCGGCGAGGTGTCGTGGACGCTGCCGACCATGACCCATCACTCGATCGAGCCCTCGGAGCTCGGGGGCTTCTGGGTCGGAGGACGACGGATCGTCCGAAATCCCATGAGCCTGCCGCCCTATCTCGGTCCCTACGAGGAGGACCTGCTGCTCCGTATTTCGCCGGACGGCGCGATCCTTGCCGAGCTGTCCGTCCCCGAGCTCCTGATCGAGAACGGGCTCGCATGGCTTCTCTCCGCGACGGGCAGCTTCGAAGTGAACAGCGTAAACAGCAGCGAGGCGCTGGGGTACCTCGGAGAGATCGTGCACCTCAACGACATCGAGGAGCTCCCAGCCGATCTGGCGGGCGACTTCGAGGACTTCGCCCCGGGCGATCTCCTCGTATCGCTTCGGCACCGGAATCTTCTCCTCGTCGTCGATCCCGACGAGCGATCGGTCAAATGGCATCGGACCGGACCGTGGATTCGTCAGCACGACCCGGACTTCCAGCCGGGCGGGACGATCACGGTGTTCAACAACAACACCGACGAGCGGGGCGGCAAGGTGTTCGGCGGCACGAACGTGCTCGAGATCGATCCGCGCGGCGGGGCCGTCGAGGTGCTCTACGGAGACGCGGCCGACGAGTGGATGTACACGCCGGTGCGAGGAAAGCACCAGGTCCTTCCCAACGGGAACCTGTTGCTGACCGTCTTCCGGGAGGGCCGGGTGGTCGAGGTCGACGCCGACGGCGAAGTCGTGTGGCAGTTCGTGAATCGCTACAACGACGCGGCGGTCACCACCGTGAGTGACGCCGTGCGGTACCCTCCCGACTATTTCGTGAACGTGGATTGGACGTGCGACTGACCCGGAAAAAAGGGACGAGATCGTGAATGACGTGACCAGAAGTGCAGGCCTCCGCTCCTTCCTCCTCGCCTGCGGGCTGCTCCTGATCCCCGACCCCGTCTTCGCTTACGTGGGCCCCGGCGCCGGGCTCACCGCGATCGGTGCGGCGCTCGCGCTGGTCGGGGGGATTCTCCTCGGGGTATTCGGATTCGTCTGGTACCCCATCAAGCGTCTTCTCCTGCGGTTCTCGTCGGGGTCCGACCACTCCTGAGCCTCGCTCCGCTCGAAGGGGCCCTTGGAACAGGTACCTGCCATCGTCGCGGCAATCGCCTTCCTGGCCGCGCTCGATCGCCTCGGGGTGGTGCGTGAGGCCCGCTCCGCGATCGAGACGAGCCGCGGCGCCACCGCCGTGGTTCGGGACGCGTCGCTGAGCGACGAGCACAAGGAGCGACGGCTGCGCGAGGCCTCCGTGTCGCTGCTCGGCGTCTTCGTCTCCCTCCTGCTACGCGGGTCGGCGGCCCTGGCGCTCGCGACCGGGGTCCTGATCGGCTTCGAGCTCTTCGGCTGGAGCACGCTCGCGGAGTCGTCCCGATGGCTCATGTCCTGGCCGGCCATCCTCGGGTTCACCGCAGTCGCGGTGTTCGCATCGACGCTTCGCCGCCGAGGATGAGCTTCTCGGACCACTACTCCGCCCTGGACCGTACCCTTCATCGGGTCGCCTTTTCCGGGTGGGCCGCTCAGCGCGCTGCCGCCGACGTCGAGTCCGCGCTCTTTCGGGAGCGCTATCGCTCCCTCGAGGTCGATCGACCCGTCTTCATCACCTCGCTGCCCCGTGCCGGAACGACCCTCCTCCTGGAGCTCCTCGCGGGATTGCCCGAGTGCGCGACGCACTCCTATCGGGACATGCCGTTCGTGCTGGCGCCACTCCTCTGGGACCGGCTGTCGGGCGGTGTGCGCGCCGGAGTCTCGGAGCGGGAACGCGCACACGCCGACGGCGTCACGATCGGAATCGACAGCCCGGAGGCCTTCGAGGAGGTCCTCTGGAGGGCGTTCTGGCCCGCGAAGTACGGGCGGGATGCCATCGAGCCGTGGAGGGAGGACGAGTCGCACCCCGACTTCGAGCGCTTCTTTCGGGACCATATCCGCAAGCTCGTGGCACTTCGCGCCGACCCTCCCGAGGCCGGGCGGTATGTCTCGAAGAACAACGGGAACATCGCCCGGATCGGGCTTCTTCGTCGTCTCTTCCCGGACGCGGCCCTGGTGGTGCCGTTTCGGGCTCCGGACCAGCACGCGGCCTCGATGCTCCAGCAGCACCGCCGGTTCTGCGAGATTCACGAGCGTGAGCCCTTTTCGCGCCGATACATGCACGACATCGGTCACTTCGAGTTCGGCGCGCTGCACCGGCCCTTCGCATTCGCCGACCCCCTGCCCGTGGTGAGCTCGTCGGCCTCGGACCCGCACCGGGACGAGTATTGGCTCGGATACTGGATCCGGACGTTTCACGCGCTCCTGGACGAGGGGGATTCGGTCCACTTCATCTCCTACGAACGGCTCTGCGAGGACCCGAGGACCGCGCTCGCCGCCCTGGAGGAGGCGCTGGGACTTCCGGAGGGTCGACTCCTCCGCGCGGCGGGCGACCGCATTCGTCTCCCGCGCACGTGGGCTGGAGCCAACGGAGCCCCACCTGCGACACTCGACGCGGCCGAGACCCTCCACCAGCAGCTCCTGGACCGAAGTCTCGTCTGAGCCGCCGCAGGGCGTTGCACGCAACGAGGGGGTCGGCGGATCACCGCCGACCCCCTCGGCCATCGGACGGACGAGCGGGCGAGTCGCGCTCGCCCTGCCCGCGCTCTGCGCTACTTCACGAAGAGCATGTCGCGGTACGTCGGAACCGGCCACATGTCGTCGGGGATCACGCGCTCCAGCCGGTCGACGACGTCACGCACCGCCGTCATCGCCGGGATGATGTTGGCGCGCATGTGCTCGGCTTTCGAGACCACGTCGTCCCCGCCGAGCTCCTGGTTCTGCTCGGCGAGCGCAGCCACCGTGTCCGTGAGCCGGTCGATGAGGTCGTTCACCCGGGCGGCGGTCTTCTGCACGCCGTCCAGCTTCAGCCCCAGCTCGTCCGCGCGCTCCGCGGTGGTGAGCAGCTCGTTCAGGTACCGGACGGCCGCGGGCAGAATCATGGTCTGCGCCATGTACTGCGCGGTCTCGCCCTCGATGTTGATCGCGATGAAGTACTGCTCGACGAAAATCTCGTAGCGAGACTCGAGCTCACGATGCGAAAGGACTCCGTACTTCTCGAAGAGAGCGAGGTTCTTCTCGTCGACCAGCTTCGGCAGCGCGTCCATCGTGCTCTGCAGATTCAGCAGCCCGCGCCTCTCGGCTTCCTCCACCCACTCGTCCGAGTAGTTGTCGCCGTTGAAGACGATGGTCTTGAAGCCGTGGATCTCAGCCGCCAGCAGGGACCGGAGCGCGTCGTCGAACGACGTCCCCTTTTCGAGCTCCCCCTCGAGCTTCGTGCAGAGCTCGTCGAGCGACTCCGCCACGATCGTGTTCAGCACCACGGCCGGGAAGGACACGCTCTGGGACGAGCCGAGAGCACGGAACTCCCATTTGTTGCCGGTGAAGGCGAACGGGGAGGTCCGGTTCCGGTCACCCGCGTGCTTCGGGAGCTTCGGGAGAGACTTCACGCCGAGGCCCAGCAGACCGCTCTGCTTCGAGGACGTCGCCTCTCCGGCCTTCTCGATCTGCTCGAAGATGTCCTGCAGCTGATCGCCCACGAAGGCGGAGATGATCGCCGGCGGTGCCTCGTTCGCACCCAGGCGATGATCGTTTCCGGCGTGCGCCACAGACGCGCGCATCAGGTCCTGGTGCCGGTGAACAGCCTTCAGCACCGCAGAGCAGAAGAAGAGGAACTGCATGTTGTCGTGCGGCGTGTCACCGGGCTCGAGCAGGTTGCCCGACTCGGTGCCGATCGACCAGTTCAGGTGCTTCCCGCTGCCGTTGACCCCCTGGAAGGGCTTCTCGTGCAGGAGGCAGACCAGTCCGTACTTCCGGGCCACGCGACGCAGCGTGGACATGACGAGCTGCTGGTGGTCGGCAGCCTGGTTCGCGTCCTCGAAAATCGGCGCCATCTCGTACTGCCCGGGCGCCACCTCGTTGTGCCGGGTCGTGATCGGCACGCCGAGGCGATAGAGCTCGAGCTCGACTTCGTTCATGCACTCGAGAACCCGGCCCGGAATCGAGCCGAAGTAGTGGTCGTCGAGCTCCTGACCCTTGGGCGGCTTCGTCCCGAAGAGGGTTCGGCCGGAAGTCTGGAGATCCGGACGACGGTAGTAGAACTCCTCGTCGACGAGGAAGAACTCCTGCTCCGGACCGCATGTCGCCGTCACCGGCGTCGCCGGCGAGCCGAACAGGCGCAGAGCCCGGCGAGCCTGCTCGTCGATCGCTTCCATCGAGCGCAGCAGAGGGGTCTTCTTGTCCAGGGCGTCTCCCGCCCAGGAAGCGAAGGCGGTGGGGATGCAGAGGTACGCGCCCCCGGGGCCCTCGTTGATGAATGCCGGAGACGTCGGATCCCACGCCGTGTAGCCGCGAGCCTCGAAGGTGGCGCGCAGCCCACCGGACGGGAACGACGATGCATCGGGCTCACCCTGCACGAGCTCCTTGCCCCGGAACTCGGTGATGGCGCGCCCGTCGCCGGTCGGCTTGAGGAACGAGTCATGCTTCTCCGCCGTGCTGCCGGTGAGCGGCTGGAACCAGTGCGTGTAGTGCGTGGCCCCCTTCTCGAGCGCCCACTCCTTCATCGCGGCAGCCACCGCGTCGGCCACCGACGCGTCCAGCTCCGTACGGTTCTGGATGGTGGAAAGGAGCGCCTCGTACTGGGCGCTGGGCATCCGGGACTTCATCTCGTGAAGCCCGAAGAGGTTTTCGCCGAAAACCTCCTCCAGATCGGTGCGGTGCCGCTTCTCGACCGACGGTGTCGAATCGTACTTGGCCGCGGCCAAGGTGTCGAAGCGAGGGATGAGACGGGTCATGCGATAGCTCCCGGTGGGATGAATGATCTGGTTTCAAAACTCACCGCAACGCGGAGCCACTTCAATGATAAATGTGCAGAAATAGCATTATTATCATTACGCTAAATTTGCTATTCTCATTGTCCGTCCGAGGGCAGACGCCATGAAGTTCACGGGAAGATCACGAGAGCTCGGAGCGCTCCGGCAGCTGCTCGACCGTCCGGAGCCGCAGCTCGTCCGAGTCACCGGCCTGCCGGGCGTGGGGAAGTCCGCGCTCGTCCGCAGGGCGGCCGCGGACTACGCAGGCCTGGCCGTGACGTGTCCACCGCTTCCCGATCCGGCCCAGCGATCATCGATGGCCGACGCGTTGAGACGGCACTCGATCGAGGTTTCCGGGTCGGACCCCCAGCCGGCGTGGCGCCCTCTGCTCGAGGCCGTCGCCAGGGCGGCCGGCCAGGCGTCACGCCCGTGGGTGCTGGTGTTGGACGACGCCCACCGCCTCGGTGAGGCTCGGGCCCGGCTCGAAGAGCCGCTCATGGCCATTCTGCGCGACGCGGCGTCGAAGCGGACGCCGCTCCACGTGGTCCTGGTCGGGCGGGAGTCGGGCGTGCCCGGGTTCACGCCACCAGAGGAGGAGCGAGCCGAGCCGTCGTTCCCCGAGCCGAGGCCGACCACCCTGAGCATCGGGCCCCTGCCCCTGCGCGCTGCGGCGCCCCACCTCCCGGGTCGCTCGGCCAGCGCACGGATTCGTGCCTACGCGGTCTTCGGAGGCATACCGGGGGTCCTCGCCCACCTCGACACGAAGGTGACGGTAGGCACCAACGTTCGGCGACTGCTTCTCGACCCCTCCGGGCCGCTCGCCGACGCCCCACTCGCCTGGCTGGAGCGCGAGGTCCAGACTCCGTCGCGCTACGTCGCCATCCTCCGAGCCCTCAGCCACGGACCCGCGGACTGGGGTGCGGTGCATGGCGGCGTGCCCGGCCTCACCCGCAGTGGCCAGGCGGCCCCCTACCTCAAGCGCCTCGGAGAGCTCGGCTTGGTCGAGACCTCCGTGTCCCTCGACGCGGGCCCTCGAAGTCGGTCGCGCCGCTACACGCTCACGGATCCGTTTCCGGCCTTCTGGCTCAGGTTCGTTCTCCCGTGGAGGGTGAGCGAGGAAGCGAATCGGGACGAGCCCCCTCTTCGCGAGCACTACGCACGCGCGATCCGCGCTCGACTGGACGACCATGTCGAGTCCGTCCTGCCGGTGATCGCCCGGCAGCACATGGAGTTCGACGCGATCGAGACGCTGGGCTCGAACGCGAGAGTCAACGGAGCGCTGTGGGGCCCGGGAGTGGACATTCCCGTGGCCGGCATCCTCACGTCCGGTGCCCCCTACTACGGCGTCTGCTCGTGGAAGCCCCCCATTCGCCCGGCCTCGCCCCTCGACCGGCTCGATGCGCAGATCCGCGAGACGCGCCACGGCTTCGGGCGCGAGCGCCGCCTCCGTCTGGTCTTCACGGGTCGGACGACACCGACGTGGCTCCGTCGCGCCGTCGCGCGGCGACCGGAGGCCGACCTGATCGACGCCGACGACCTCGTCGGCGCCTGACCAACCCGTCTCCGACCCCTAGACGTCGAGGTTCTTCACGTACTTCGCGTTCTTCTCGATGAACTCGCGACGGGGCTCCACGTCGTCGCCCATGAGGCGGTCGAAGAGGTTCGAGGCGATCGCCGCATCCTCGATCTGAACCTGCAGGATCGTCCGGGACTCGGGATCCATGGTGGTCTTCCAGAGCTGATCCGGATTCATCTCACCAAGACCCTTGTACCGCTGGATGTGGATCCCGCGGCTCTCTCCGTCCTTCCCGCCCAGGCGCTTGACGTAATCGTCCCGCTCGCCGTCGCTGTACGCGTAGAACTCCTGCCTGCCCTTCCGCACGCGGTAGAGCGGAGGCTGCGCGATGTAGACGTACCCGGCTTCGATCAGCTCCCGCATCTGGCGGAAGAAGAAGGTCAGCAGAAGCGTCCGGATGTGCGCTCCGTCCACATCGGCGTCGGTCATGATGACGATCTTGTGGTAGCGGGTCTTGTTCAGCTCGAACTCTTCCCGAATACCGGCGCCGATCGCCGTGATCATCGCTCCGATCTCGTCGTTCGCCAGAATCTTGTCGATCCGGGCCCGCTCGACGTTCAGGATCTTGCCCTTGAGGGGGAGGATGGCCTGATACGCCCGATCGCGCCCCTGCTTGGCGCTACCGCCGGCGGAGTCGCCCTCCACCAGGTACAGCTCGCACATGCTCGGATCGGAGATCGAGCAATCGGCCAGCTTCCCCGGGAGAACGCCGCCCTCCAGCGCACTCTTCTTGCGTGCGAGGTCGCGCGCCTTGCGTGCCGCGTCTCGTGCCCGGGCAGCCTGGAGCGACTTCTCGATGATCGCCTTGCCGGCCTTGGGATTCTCGTCGAGGAAGATGGCGAGGTGCTCGTTGACCGCCGCCTCGACGGCGCCGCGAACCTCGCTGTTGCCCAGCTTCGTCTTCGTCTGGCCCTCGAACTGCGGCTCCATGACGCGAACGCTCAGAACGCACGTCAGTCCCTCACGGACGTCGTCGCCGGAGAGACTCTCCCCCTTCTTGAAGATGTTGTTGCGTCTGGCGTAGTCGTTGATGGTGCGCGTCAGGGCCGCCTTGAGCCCTGTGACGTGCATGCCTCCCTCGTGCGTATTGATGTTGTTCACGAAGGAGTGCGTGTTCTCGCTGAAGCCCTGGTCGTACTGAAGAGCCAGCTCGATCTCCGCTTCCGGCTTCGACGCCTCGAAGTAGCAGATCTTGTCGTGCAGCGCCCCTCGGGAGCCGCGGAGGAAGGTGACGTACTCGGCGATGCCTCCGTCGTACTGGTACTCCTCCGTCTGGCCTTCGTCCCGTTCGTCGGTCAGGACGATCTTCAGCCCCTTGTTCAGGAAGGCGAGCTCACGGAGCCGATTCGAGAGCGTCTCGAATGAGTACACCAGCTCCGTGAAGATCTCGTGGTCCGGCTTGAACCTGACCGTGGTGCCACTCCCCTTCGCGGTGCCCTTCTCCTCGAGCTCCTTCGTCTTGATCCCGCGCTCGTAACGCTGATGGTAGAGCTTGCCACCCCTGCGGATCTCGACTTCGAGGTAGACGGAAAGGGCGTTGACGACGCTCACACCGACGCCGTGAAGCCCTCCTGACACCTTGTACGTGTCCTTGTCGAACTTCCCGCCCGCATGGAGCGTGGTCATCGCCAGCTCGACACCCGGGACCTTCTCCGTCGGGTGGATGTCGACCGGAATGCCACGCCCGTCGTCTTCGACCGTGATCGAGTCGTCGTCGTGGATCGTGACCGTGACCTGGGAGCAGTGCCCGGCCATCGCCTCGTCGATCGAGTTGTCGACCACTTCGTAGACGAGGTGGTGCAGGCCCCGACCGGACGTCGACCCGATGTACATGCCGGGACGCTTCCGGACCGCCTCCAGTCCCTTGAGCACCTGGATCTGCCCCGCAGTATAGTCGCTTCCCTTCTGTCGTTCGTTCTTCGCCATCTCAGCTCCGAAGGGTACGGCGCGCCGATCCGCGCCTCATTCCGTCTCCGCCAGAACGAAGACGATCCGATCCATGGGCGTCTCCGGAGCGTGCTGATTCACACGCTGCAGGAAATCGCCCTTCATCATGTCCAGCTCCATCAGCCATGCGCTGCTGCGCACCTCCACCACGAGCGTGGTGTCTTCCACGCTTCGGGCGTGGGTCACGTCGGCGACACGCTCGCCAACGAGCTCGGGCCACGCCTCGAGAACACCGAGGCGCTCGAACTGGCGCAGCACACCGGCGTCCTCCAGCACCCCGGAGAGCACCTCTCCGATCGGCTGTGGCTTCACTCCCCGCTTCACGTGCAGATCTCCCCGGCCCGGATGCGCCACCGTGGGAGTCGGTCCCCTCTCAACCGCACGTCGCTGTCCTTGGGCGCGGTCAGCACGACCTGGCCCGTGTCCTCCGAATCCATGAGCTCCAGGATCCTCTCGCTTCGCCCTCCGTCCAGCTCGGCGAAGACGTCGTCGAGCAGGATGAGCGGCTTCCGGCTGCGCCGGTCGCGGATCGTCTGGGCCTCCACGAGGCGGAGCGCGAGGGCCGCCGTGCGCTTCTGCCCCCCGGACCCGTAGTCGCGGAGGTCGAGGTCGCTCTCTTCGCCCTCCAGCTGCAGGCGGACGTCATCGCGGTGGGGACCTACGACGGTCACGCCCATCCGCCGCTCCCGCTCACCGGAGCTCGACAGGGCATCCCGAAAGGCCGCGGCCGCCGATTCCTCGTCGACCTCGTCGGAGAGCGGCACGCTGGACCGGTACGTCATCCGCGCGGTGGCCCCGTCACTGACCCGTCGATAGTACTCCCCGAACGAGGCGCAGCGGGCCGTGACCCACCCGTGTCGGGCCGCGATCACCGCAGCACCCGCGCGCACCAGACCGTCGTTCCACACCGCGACGAGAGACGCCGGGTCACCGGCCTTGAGCGACGCGTTTCGGCGCTGCAGGCTGGTCCGGTACTGCTGGAGTGCCGTGAGGTAGCCCGGCTGATTGAGCGAAAGCACGATGTCCAGAAAGCGGCGCCGCTCGGCCGGCCCCCCACTCACCAGATCCACGTCGGCCGGTGAGAAGATGACCGCCGAGAGGTGCCCCAGAGCATCGCCGAGCCGGTCCGGCTCGCTGCCGTCGATCGTCACCTTCTTGCGCTTCCCCTTCTTCTGGAACGCCGCGGCCACCTGGGTGCCGCGGTGCTCCTCGTCGCGATCCGCTTCCGTGGTTCCCACGATCCGAAACACGTCTTCACCGAAGGCGACCATCTGCTCGTCGCGCGCGCCGCGGAAAGAGCGGAGCGTCTCGAGGTAGTAGATGGCCTCGAGGAAGTTCGACTTCCCCTGGGCATTGTCACCGACGAGCGCGACGCCTTCTGCCGGCACCTCCAGGTCCTGGCTGCGCAGATTGCGGAAGTGCCTCAGCCCCAAGGTGCTCAGGCGCACGGCTCGAGGCGGGGGAGGGTCCCTGAAAACATGGGAGAATCTAATGCCGTCGACACCGCGCTTCCACCACCGAAGGGCCGGAATCGCGGCACCGTTCGGCGTCGGAGCGCCCGCCCCGTTCGATACCGTACGCTACCCCCCGCGCCCCGCCGATCGGGGGCTCAGCGCCCCTTGAACTCCGGCTTTCGCTTCTCGAGGAAGGCGCTCATTCCCTCCTTCATGTCGTCGGTCGACGCGAGCAGACCGAACAGGGCGGACTCGAAGCCGAGTGCCTCTTCGGTCCCGGTATCGAGACCCCGGTAGATCGATTCGAGCGCCATCCGCACCGCCACCGGCCCGTTCTTGGTGACCCGGCGAAGCAGCGCCTTCGCCTCGTCGAGCAGGTCGTCGGGCTCGACGACCGAGGAGACGAGACCGACCTCGTGCGCCCGTGCGGCGTCGATCATCTCGCCGGTGAGGGTCATCTCGATCGCCCGCCCGAGGCCGATGAGGCGCGCGAGTCGGATCGTCCCGCCATATCCCGGGATGATGCCGAGTCCCACCTCGGGGAGGCCGAAACGGGCACGCGTACTCGCGATTCGCATGTGGCACGCGATCGCGAGCTCGCAACCGCCCCCCAGCGCGAAGCCTCCGACCGCCGCGAGCACCGGCTTGGGAAACTGCTCGATCAGGCGGAAGACGTCCTGCCCGTCCCGGCTGACCCGGACCCCCGACACCGAATCCATGGTGGCGAGCTCACCGATGTCGGCGCCCGCCACGAAGGCCTTCTGGCCGGAACCGGTGATGATGATCCCGCGCACGTTCTCGTCTCCGGCGAGGCTTACGAAGACCTCGCCGATCTCCTGCACGACCTCGGCATTGAGGGCATTCAGCTTGTCTGGTCGATCGATCGTGACGACCGCGAGCTCCGCGTCCCACTCGACGCGCACGTACTCCAGATCCGCCATTCCGGACCGTCTCTCCGTTGGTGGTTTCGCGACACCGATCGGAGCAATCTAGCGGCCCGGCGCGCGATGGAAAAAGGCGACGGAGCCGCTTAACTTCCGCCCCTTCGCGCTGAGGTGCGCTGCACCTCTCCTCCCGGGACGGTCGGCGCCGTCCCAGCCCGCCGGGCCCCCGCCCGTGCCATCACCAGGAGCACAGATGAGTCGGTCGCTCAACAAGGTCATGCTGATCGGAAACGTCGGAAACGACCCGGAGATCCGCGCCACCTCGTCCGGGGCGCGCGTCGCCAAGGTTTCGCTGGCGACCAACCGGGCGTGGACCGACCGGAACTCCGGTCAGAAGAACGAGAAGACCGAGTGGCACCGACTGACTTTCTTCGGTCGCCTCGTGGACGTCGTCGAGCAGTGGGTCAAGAAGGGCGACCGGCTGTACGTCGAGGGCCGGATCGAGTACTCGCAGACCGAGAGTGACCAGGGCCCGCGGTACTGGACGGACATCGTAGTGACCGAGATGGTCATGCTCGGCTCGACCGGCTCCGGAGGAGGCGTCACCGGAGGGGGCGGCGGGGGCTACGCGGGATCCGGCGGCTACGAGGAGGGCGGGACCGGATTCGGCGGCGGGGGAGCCCCGGACACGGAGCCGGACGACGACCTGCCCTTCTAGGGCAGCCGGGGCTCAGCGCTCGGGCTCGGTCTCCGACTCCCAGAGCCCCATCAGGTACTCCTCGTACAGCTCCGGGTGCTTGCGGTAGTCCTCGAGCCACACTTCGAAGGGCGGTAGCGCCACCCGACGCGAAAGCCATTCGGTCGCGACCCGGACCATCTCCACGTACGAGATCTCCCCCTCACGCCCTTCCTCACGATAGGCTCGGTGCGCGAGAAGGTAGATCTCGTCCGGGCTCATGTAGATCAGCAGATCCGCGACCTGCGCCGAGCAGTAGTCGTGGTACTTGGCGCGCAGGACGTGAATCGGCTCGTCCGATCCCGTATGACCTGCGTCCACTCGCGGTGCCTCCCGCCGGACGTGAAAAAGCCCCCGGCTCTGCCGGGCGCGACTGCCCGATCTCCGAGAAGACCGGCTCGCCTACGTTGGAGGTATGCGACCCCCGAACGCAAGCGTTTTCGACAATTTTCAGGGCTGGGCGGGAAGCCCCTCGTCGCCGGACAGCTCCTCGCGGTCGCTGGACCTGAGGTGCCGGTAGATGGAACGACGCGTGAGACCGTACAGAACCACCCGGCTCAGGAACTCCGGATCGGTTTCCTGCACCTCCTCCGCCTGGTCCGCGATGTCGCGCGGAAGCCTGACGGAAAGCTGTACGGAACGCGTCTCCCACATGGACACACCTCTCCCACGACGTCTGTGGCGAAAGCTACGGTTTTCACGGGTGCCGAAGCCCGAGGCGAAAAACCCCGGGAACGCAGCGAGAGGCGCTAGCAGCCTCGTTGAGTGAGGTACTCTAAAGGCGCTTCGGCGGCCGCGCAACCCCCGGAGGGCAGGAATCCGCGCCCGTGGGCACATTTGTAAGTCGTTGTCCCCAAACGACTTACAAAATACACCATTTCGGTAATCCACTTGTTCCCGCGCCGACTCGCACCATAATCGCGGAACTCATGAAACGCCGAAAACCCAAGAGGCACAGGGAGTTTCGGGGGGCCACGGTCGCCGCGCCGCGCCGGTGTTCGTCACGGATTTTTTACAAAAAATCCGCTAGCGCAGGGACGACCGGAGAAACGCCTCGAGGGTCCCCGCTTCGAAGCTCAGAAAGCGCCGACGGAGGTCCCGGGGGTCCCCCTCCCGGAAGATCAGGGCCGTGTGATGGACCAGGCCCGAGGATTCGTCCTCGAAGGCAATGAAACCACGCCAGGCGTCCCGATCCCGAAAGCCCCGCAGGCGCGCGAGCCAGGAGCCGTCGGACCTCGAGAGCCGACGCGTCTCGAGCGTCGCGGGCGAAGCCGCCGTCGGCGCATTCGCCGCCTCTCTGAGGTCGAGCAGGTACGCGTCCGGATTGGCGCGCACGTCCTCCACCCAGACGTCGAAGGGCGGCAGGGGGAGGAGCCTTGCGCAGTACTCCGTCAGCTTCGCCAGCGGGTCGTCCGGCACCGTGTCCAGGGTCGGATCGCTGAGTGCGGCGCGGTACAGGGGGCGGATCGCCTCACGCGGGAGCAGAGCGACCAGGCGGCGCGCATGGCGCTCGCGGTAGTCCTCGTAGTCCTCTCGCAGCTCGGACTCGTCGCGCTCGATGCTGTCCGAGACCCGTGGGTCGAGCCAACGCGACGACCCACCCCATGAGTGAATCAATGAACGACCTGTGAGCCTGCAGACGGAGGTGGAAGGGGAACGATCCTTCGATCGGGCTCGTGAATCCGAAGCTCACCGAGCGTTTCGCGCGCGCCGAACGTCTCCAGGACCCGAGCAAGCGAAGCGTACCTCTCGGGCTCGAATCGAGCTACCAGAGCAGCCAGGCCACGCCGCATGCCGGCCAGTGCGCTGCGAGCCTCGTGAAGCGTGGTCGGAAGGGGGAAACGGACCTCGTATGTGAGCGAGTCTGCGCTCCCTGTCGGCTCCCGGCGCCTCAGCTCGGCCTGGGGAAAGGCCTCGTAGAGCGCACGCTCGAAGGTGCGGTCCGGCTCGCGCATCGCGGTTCGGAAGACCAGCGCGCACGCGTCGTAATCCAGATGCGCCCGCGTCAGCCGGCCCGGCCCGAGAACGAGACGGATGGACGTCCCCTCGTGCAGGTCCAGGTCACGGCAGATGTCACGGAACCCCACCCGGAGGAACGTGGGCCGTGTGAGCGGGCCGAATCCCACGCGTTCGAGAACGCGAATCCCGAGGCGTCGACTGTACTTACGCAGCGCCTCGTCACTCCGCGTGGTGGCCGACGCCGTGATGAGCTCGGCGACGTGATCGACGGTGGGTTCGTATACCCAGTCGAGGACCACCAGCTCCGTGCTCAGGTCCAGGACCTTGACGGCCCCGCTGCCCAGATCGACGACCTCCGAGCTCGACGCGAACCGTCCCTCTACCACCAGGGCGAGTCCGATATCCTCGATGCGGCCCCCGACCGTGTCCATCTCGTGGAGATCCCGATACTGGACGATGGCACGGGTGAGGGGGAGCTCGCAGACGCCGGGAACGTCCCCCATGGCTTCCGGGCGAGCATCGGCAGTGGTGTGAAGATGCATGGACGCCGCTCCGCGTTCGGGCCCGGATACAAGTCTAGGACGAGAGCGGCTCCGTCCCGTAAAACGGTCACTCTCTTCATTCCCGACCCGCCGCGAACGCCACCAAAACCCGGTCGTGTCGGATTCCCACGTTAACAACCGCCTTCCGAAGGCTGCAAGGAAAAAATGCTCCGGCGCGTACCTTGCAGCGTGAGAAGGTGTCGAACATCTTCTCCGCACCCCGCCTCTCGTGGACACTCGCCCCCACCGTCGGAGTCCCGCGCGCCGCGTGCAGACCTCGCAGGAACGTCGCAGATCCGTCGCGTTTCTCGACGACGGAGACGACCGCTGGGCCTGTTTCCTCGTGACCTTTCCCGGGGGTCCGAGCCGCTGGCACGGGTACTTCTCGTTCCGGCCGAGTCACAGCGAGCTGCCGGAGGACGAGGTTCGAACGACCGACATCTTCGTCGAGGCTTCGGAGGCCGAGATCCACGAGAAGGCTCGCGGGCTCGGCCGGCCCCTCCTGCGAGGCCTGCTCGAGTCGGCGATTCACACGCGTGGGCGAGGCACCCGGACCCCTCATCTGCGAGGCCGATTTCGCTCACTCCTCACCGCGAGCTCGGAAGAGCTGTCGAGCGCGTGGACCGAGGGTGGGTCCAGCGTGCACGAAATCGAGATCGAGCGACTGCGTTCGCTCTACGAGTCGTATCGACTCGACCAGGTATCGCACCTCATCTGCCTGGTCGAGCCCGACGCCTTCGAGAGCGCGGTCGACGAGATCCTCGAAGGGGAGAGCATCGACTTCCGCGCGAGAGATCGCGAGCAGTACGCACGCATGGTCATCGACCACATCGAGCGACTGCTCCCCCTTCCCGACTTCGAGACCTGGGCCCGAGACTTCCTTGCCCACCCCGAGGCGTACCGACTGTACGCGCACACGCTCCACCGGGAGGGCCGGCTGCCCTGAATCGCCGGGGGGGCGGTGGCACCGACGTCGCGATCGTCTTGCCCGTTGCCGACGCCGAGCCACGGATTTAGCTTTGGAAGCTCTACCATAAGCTCATTTCGAAGGATGTGATCGTCTTGGAAGTCGTCGTACAGGACAACGAGAGCCTCGATCGCGCGCTGCGCCGCTTCAAGAGGAAGGTGCAGCGGTCGGGCCTGTATTCCGAGCTCAGGAAGCGCCGCTACTACGAGAAGCCGAGCGCGCAGCGGAAGAGGAAGCGCGAGGCCGCGATCCGGCGCGAGCGGAGACGCCAGCGGCGCAAGCGGTCCTGACCGCCGCCTCGATCGTTCCAGGACGGTCCTTCCCCGAGGGAAGGGCCGTTTTTTTTGCCTGCGCCGGGGGCCCGGGACGCGGTGATGCAGGGAGGACGCGACGACATCCGAAGGATGCCGCCGCGTCTGTCCCCTCTTCGAGATCCGGCGGGATTCCGGCTCGCCCCCCCGGACGACGACCCTCAGATCGGTAGCGGTACCGGCTGCTCACCCGACCAGTCGTAGAATCCCTTCCCGGTCTTGCGGCCGAAACGGCCCATGGAGACGATCCGCTTGAGAAGCGGCGGTGGGGCGTAGCGCTCTTCCCGATACTCCTCGAACATGATCTCGCTGATCTTGTAGAGCGTATCGATCCCCACGAAGTCGCAGAGAACGAAGGGACCCATGGGGTACCCGCAGCCGAGTGTCATGCCGGTGTCGATGTCCTGGATGCTGGCCACTCCTCGCTCGAGCTGGCGAATCGCATCCAGCATGTACGGCACGAGCAGCAGGTTCACCACGAACCCGGAGTTGTCCTTCGCGGCAATCGGCACCTTGCCGACGGCCTTGGAGAAGGCGAACGCCCTGTCGAAGGTCTCCTCGCTCGTGGCGATCGTCCGGACGACCTCGACCAGCTTCATCACCGGCACGGGGTTGAAGAAGTGCAGCCCGACGAAGCGGTCGGGGCGCGACGTGGCCGCTGCCATGTCCGTGATGGTCAGCGAGCTCGTGTTCGACGCGAAGATCGTGTCCTCTCCGCAGAGATCGTCGAGCGCGCCGAAGAGCGCATTCTTCGCCTCGAGCTCCTCGACGATGGCTTCGATGACGAGATCGCAGCCCGCGAGGTCCGAGACCTCCGTCGTGAAGGTCAGACGCGCCCAGGCAGCGTCCCGATCCTCTGCGGAGAGCTTCTCCTTCTCGACGGCCTTGTCGAGCGACTTCCGGATCCTCTTCCGGCCTGCCTCGACGTAATCGTCGGTCACCTCACGGACGATCACGTCGAAGCCGCTCTTAGCGGCGATCTCGGCGATACCGCTTCCCATCAGACCGCACCCGACGACGCCTACCTTGCTGATGTTCACACTTCCTCCGTCCTGTTCTCGTTGCAGTTCTTTCGTCTCTACGTTTCGTCCGACCCCATGAGGTCTCGCGCGACGCCGTGAAAATGGCGCTTGACCCACCGGCGCCAGGACGCCGGAGGGGGCTCGAGTGACGCGCCGCGCTCGAGCGCGTCGAGGACACCTTCGACCTCCGTCCGGACGTCCGTGACCTTCTTCCTGTGCGCCTTCCCGATCCCGATCGCCATACCGGACCAGATCCCGGCCCCGGCAAGGACGCCAACGCCGATCCCGAGCGCGAGCGGAGCCACGGACGCGAGGACCGCTCCGATCACCGCCCCACTCGCGGCCCCGGCCCCGGCGCCTCCGAAGACCGCGAGAGCGACATCCTCCTTACGCGTCCCCGGGTCGACGAGAAACTCGACCAGCGTCCGCTCGCTGTCGACCCTCTCCAGGCGAACCTCCACCAGCTTGGCCGAGGCGATGTAGTACTTGCGGGAGCTGAAGCTGGCGGCACGCGCCAGCTGGGACGTCCAGTCGACCGCCGGCCGGTACTGCAGGATCGTCTCGCCTCGGCGCACGCGCTGCAGCAGCTGCGTGGCGACGAGGAACTCGTCGATCTCCAGGGCGATGGCCTCGGGCTCACCCGGTACCACGCGGGACGCGCGCACGAAGGCCGGCCCGAACAGCCGATCGAGCCGACCTCCGCCGACCTCGCCCGCTCGAACCTCGGTGAGCGCCCGTCGCACATGAGACTCCGACAGGCCCACTTCCCCCGCGATCCGGAAGAGCTCGCCTTCGCTCACCGAGCCTTCCGGACCGTCCGAATCCGAGCCGGCTAGCTCGGCCGCCCGCCGGATGACCGCGTCGAATTCCCGCCGCGTCAGACTCCGACCCGTTCCCCCTTCAGCCATGGCGAGCCGAGGATCGTCCGGTCAGAGTGCCTCGACGATCACCGCGCCGCCCTGTCCTCCCCCGATACATGCCGACCCCAGCCCATATCGAGCCCCGCGACGCCGCAGCTCGTGGACGAGGTGGATGGTGATCCGGGCACCGGAAGCCGCGAGCGGATGCGTGATGGCGATCGCGCCCCCGTTGACGTTGGTCTTCGCGGGGTCCAGTCCGAGCTCCTTCTCCACGGACTTGTACTGCGGCGCGAAGGCCTCGTTGACCTCCACCAGATCCATGTCGTCGATTGTCAGCCCGGCTCGCTCGAGCGCGAGGCGAGCGGCCGGGGCCGGGCCGATTCCCATGACCTGAGGCTCGACCCCGACGAAACCCCACGAGACGATACGTGCGAGCGGCTGGACTCCGTTCGCCTCCGCCCATTCCGCGCTCGCCACGACGGCACTGGCGGCGCCATCCCCGATGCCGCTCGCGTTACCCGCCGTCACCAGGCCGTCCTTGCGGAAATAGGGGCGCAGCGATCCGAGTGCCTCCATGGTGGTCTCGGGACGCATGTGCTCGTCGGTCGCGAAGGTCGTTTCTCCCTTCCGCGACTTCACGACGACCTCCGCGATCTCGGCGTCGAAGTAGCCGGCATCCCAGGCGGCCTTGGCCCGCTGCTGGGAGTTGACGGCGACCTCGTCGGCCTCTTCGCGCGTGACGCCGTATCGGTCGGCGAGCTCCTCCGCGGTCTGCGCCATGGTGAGGTCGCAGTTGGTGTCCAGCAGCGACTCCCAGAGCAGATCCTCGAACTGACCGCCGGCCGGCCCGAGGCGGAGATTCCGCCCCCAGCGGGCCCCCCGCACGACGTGCGGCGCCTGGCTCATGGACTCCGTTCCTCCGGTGAGGCACACGTCGGCTTCTCCGAGGAGGATCTCCTTGGCGCCCTGCACGATCGCCTCGAATCCCGAGCCGCAGAGTCGGTTGACGGTGAGCGCGGGACGCTCCTGAGGGACACCGCTGCGCAGAGCGACGTGCCGGGCGAGATAGATGGAGTCCGACGACGTCTGCAGCGCATTGCCGAAGAACGTGTGGTCGATCTGCTCCGGCGTCAGGCCGGCCGCCTCGATCGCGGCCTTCGAGCTGAAGACCCCGAGTTCGGTCGCCGTGAAATCCTTGAGCGTGCCCCCGAAGGTCCCGAAGCCGGTTCGCTTGCCGGAGAGGACGACGACGTCGCGAGGATGTCCCTGCGTGGCCATGAAGCGTGTTCCCGTGTGAAGTGTCGATGTGTCCAAGGCGTTCGCCTACCCCACCGGGTCGGCCCGGTTCATCCGGATCCGAAGGCTCAGCCCCCCTCCGCGCCCTCCCCCTGCCCGCCCTCGGACATGCCACCCGGACCGGGGAAGCCGGGCAGCGCCATGACCTCCCGAGCAAGCCAGATGTGGCGTCGATTGTGTGCGAGCAGCAGTGCGAAGCCCGCACCGAGCGAGAGACGAAGCAGCGAGGCGAACGGCGACCCGAAGCGCACACGGCCCAGGTCCAGGCCCCGAGCCCGTTCCAGGAGGTCGATCATTCGGGTCTGGAGCCCATCGAAGTCGTGCGACGCCCGGGACGGGCTCACCCCGGGATCGGGGATCATCGAGCGGAAGGTGCGGATCCGTCGTCGCGGAGGCGGTTCCATCGATCGCACGAACCACGCGGCAATGCGAGGGTGTCGATACGGGCCTTCGCCTCGCGGGCCGTCCATGGCCGCCCGGCCGATCGCCTCGGAGATGGCCTCGAGATAGGCCGCATTGAGGACGCTGAGATGAGCCACGTGGCCCGTGACCGACCAGCGCGTCTCGTCCGGCCGCCAACGCGCCGCACCCTCGGAAAGGCTGCCCAGCAACTGGCCGACCTCGGCGGACTGTCGACGAGCCTCCTCGATCAGCGCGACCGTGTCCTCGGCGCTCGAGGGCAGCATTCCGGGCCGTCCGGGCTCCGTCACGGCTTCGCGCCCAGATACTCCACGATCCAGCTTCCCACCTCCTCCGTGGACAGGCTCCCGCCGAGATCCGGAGTGGTCGCCCCTCGAGCGATCGATGCGATCGCGGCCTTCTCGACCCGCTCCGCCGCCTCCGCGAAGCCGAGGTGATCGAGCATGAGGCCGGCGGATCGGATCGCTCCCAGGGGGTTCGCGATCCCCTTGCCGGCAATGTCCGGCGCCGAGCCGTGAACCGGCTCGAACAACCCGTTCCGACCCGGGTGGACGTTCGCCGAGGGCGCGAGCCCGAGCCCCCCCGTGATCTCTGCAGCGAGGTCACTCACGATGTCCCCGAAGAGGTTGGGCGCCACGATCACCTGATAGCGGTCCGGGCGACGCACCAGATCCATGGCCATCGCGTCCACGTACATGGCGTCCTGGTCGATCTCGGGGTAGGCGGCACCAACCTCCGCATACACGCGACGCCAGAGGCCGCCCACGTGGCGCATCGCGTTGGACTTGTCGACGAGCGTCACGCGAGCACGCTCCCGGCGCTTCGCGAACTCGAACGCCGCGCGGATGATTCGCTCGACTCCCTTGCGTGTCGCGATGTTCTCCTCGAGGGCGATCTCGTCGGGGGTCCCGGTCTTGAAGGTCCCGCCGACGCCGGTGTATTCCCCCTCCGTGTTCTCGCGGAAGATCTCGAGCCGGATCTCGGGCGCGTCCCGCAGAGGCGACCAGTCGGGCGAGAGCAGGACGCAAGGCCGGAAGTTCACGTACAGGTCCAGCCGGAACCGCATGCCGAGCAGAATGTCCTTCGCGTGCTCGTTGCTCGGCACCCGGGGATCTCCGAGCGCCCCGAGCAGGACGGCGTCGTGCTCCTCGTCCAGCGCCCGAAATTCCTCGTCCGTGATGGTCACGCCCTCGCGCAGGAAGCGCTCGGCACCCAGATCCCACTCGGTCAGATCGAGTGCGATATCCTCTTGGTCGGACACGGATTCCAGCACACGGCGCGCTTCCCGGACGACCTCCACGCCGATGCCGTCTCCCGGGATGAGCGCGATACGGGGCATAGGCGGACTCGAAGGGTCGGAGGGGTCGCTGGAAGCGACGCCAGAGTACCGAGTGGGGGTGAGCTGCGCCAGCGCTCAGCGGCGCCGATCCACCGTCACGACGATGACGCCTCGCCCGGGCTCCCGATTCCCCTGCAGACCGTACGGATAGCGTCCCGGGGGAGCATCTTCGAAGGTGAGCACGAAGCGCGCGTCACGCTCCAGGAGCGGGGGAGACGCGGCCTGCCTCGTGCGTTCGAGGAACGCCAACGCCTCCGAACCCAGCGAAGCCGTATCGAATCGTACCTCGTGCACCATCCAGTCGGTGGACACGAACTGGACCAGATCGCCGACCCTCACCTCGATGGAGTCGGGAGCGGCCTCCTCCGACGTCCCGGTTCGGATCTCGACGGTGTGCACGCGATCGCCGGGCTCGAGACCGAGCTCCGACTGCAGCACCTCGTCGGGCACCAGCTCCGGATCCGGCGGTTCGCAGCCCAGTTGTGTGACGATGCACAGAAGCGCCCCCGCGAGAAGACGGGGCCGCGGTGCGCGGGTCTCCCTCAGCTCCTGGCTTCGGTGCCGCACGAGACGCAGAAGCGCCACCCGGCTTCGAGCTCGGCGCCACACTGCGCACACGGAACCAGGCTCTGATCCATGCCGCAGAACGGACAGTAGTTCACGACGTCGCGCTGCGGCAGAGGCTCCTGGCACCACGCGCAGCTCCCGGCGGCAGGCGGCTTGTCCCCGGCTCCGGACTGGTCGACGATCTCAGGCGACAGAGGCGGACGGGAGGCATCCGATGTGCCTTCGCCACCGAAGGGCTCGTACTCCATGTTCTCCTCCGAGAGGGCCGCCGAAGGCGGCGATGGGTGCGGACGCTCCGCGTCGTCCGAGAAGAGGTCCATGCCCGAGGGGCTGATCCCGAGATCCGCGTTCCGCTCCGACGGGGCGAGCGCGGTCATGGCGACCGGATCCTCGGCTTCGAGCTCGTGAACCAGATCCGGCAGCTCATCGAGCGCCGCAACCGAAAGGTCGAGATACGCCTGATTGAGGCGCACGTCGACCGCGGCGTATTCGCGGTAAATCGCCGTATTGGGATTCGAAGTCTCCAGCTCCGACCGGATCGCGCGCAAGGCGGGCTCCGAGTCGAGGATGAGGTATCCTCCTTCCCCCGCGAGCAGTCGGATCAGGGCGTCCTCGTAGTCCCCGTTCATTTCGATCCCGATCCGGTCCCGATGGGTTCGGTACGGGACCAGGTTCTGGTAGATCTCGGCCACCGTGAAGGGCGAGGTCAGGTATTCGGGACGGCGGGTCTGGATCTCTTCGATGAGCGCCCGATGGAAGCGCTCGAGGACGTCGTCGGACATCGGCCCCTTCCTAGTCTTCGACTTCGAGTCGTATGAGACCGGCGTCGACCGCGGCCCGAAGGAACGACTCCGGATCGCCGAACGGGATCTCCACCCCCCTCGACTCGTGCCAGCGCTCGGCCACCCGGCGCATGTACTGCTGCAGCGTCTCGTGGGAGAAGCCGGCGTGATCCCTCATCTGGCGGACGATCTCCGGCCAGTCCCCCCGCAGCAGGTGGCCGTCGGAGAGGCGGACGACCCGAAGGTCACCGGGCTCGCCGTCGGCCTCGAACAGCTCGAGCTGACTCGGGTCGAAATACTCGATGCCACTCTCCCCGCCCATGCTCGCCTCGACTTCGGCCAGGAGTCGATCGATGGGGTCGTGGAACTCCTCGAGCTGCTGAAGGCGCGCTTCCCACGGAGCGAGACGCGCGTCACCCGACTCCAGGTGCCACAGGGTCCGCTTCAGCTCCATGAGGCGCCAGACCGCGAGCGGATCCCAGTGTTCCTGCGGAGGAACGCGCTCCAGCTCCCGAAGGGCTCCCTCCCAGTCTCCCCGGTCGTACAGGAGGTGTCCCAGGTAGACCCTCGCCTCGTGAAGGTCGGGATCCAGACGCAATGACCTGCGAATCTGACGACCGGCACCGATGTCGTCTCCGAGCCGATGCAGCGCATAGCCGAGCGACGCCGCGGCCTCGGCGCTGTCGGGCCTGCCTGCGGCCGCCCGCGCGAAGACCTCCCGGCACTCGGCGTACATGGCCGCACGGTAGAGGGCGCGTCCGATGGTCAGCATGAGCTCGACGTCGTCGTCGAACCCCATCGAGGCCACGGTATGGAAGAGACGCAGGGCCTCTTCGCGCTCACCGAAGCGGAGAAGGGTCTCGCCCATCCCGACGAGCGCGTCCTCGTGCCCCGGGTCGAGCACCACGGCGCGCTCGAACGCGCGACGGGCCCATGCGTACTCCTCGCGTGCGAGCCGGGCGTACCCCAGCCCGACGCAGAGCTCGACGGCGTTGGGGTACAGAGAGAGGCCCTCCTTGAGCATCTCGAGAGCCCCGTCATAGTCGCCGTCGTTGTAGAGCTTGTGCGCCTGCTCGTCGTATTCCTCGGAGCTGAGGAACCCTTCGGGCATACTCGGAATCTCTACGGGAGTCGAGGAATCCCCGGGAGCTCGCAGCGACGGCTCCGGCCGGGGAAGCGCTGACGCGTCACAAGCTAATGCGGCCTTTCAGCGCGAACCACCCTGTTGCGAAGGCCCCCGTCATACCTTGCCGTAGGCGACGCCGCAGGACGGGCAGATCAGGTCGCGACCGGCTCGGACGAGCCGATGTCCGGACCCGTGCCTCGGGCAGTTCGGATCGAGACCTGCGTCGACGTCGTCCTTCACCGACTTCCGCTCGGCCCGGGTCGCCTTGGGAATCTTCACGTCGTAGCGGAGCGACGAGACACTGCACTCGAAGATCGCGGTCGCGGATCCGTCCTCCGCCCTGCGGACACCGAGCAGCATGAGGAAGCCGCCGTTCGGAGACGGAATCTGCTGACCCGCGTAGTACTGCTTCAGAAGCTGTTTCTCGTTGCCCAGCTGCAGCACTTCGCCCAAGGCCCTGCCCCCTGTTCCCCCCGGACACGCGTCCGGCACCTGCCGTGACTGCGCCTCGCTCCGGAGCGCCAGACAAAAAGTGGGCGGAAGTATACCGAAATCGGCGGACCCGTCAACTATGTAGCCGACGCGACAAAAGAAACGGAGGCCGGGGTGCGTGGCACCCCGCCTCCGTGTCTCGCCCGAACAGCTCCGTCAGCCGACGGGCGCGTCCTCCATCGTCTTCGCCGTATTCCCGGCACCGTGCGCGATGGCCGGCTTGCAGAAGCGGATGCCGATGGCGTGCAGGCTCTGCAGATCGGCGTCCGTCAGGTCGGGATAGCGCTCCCCGATGTAGTCGATTGTTTCGTCCATCCAGTGCCGCTGGTCTTCCTCAGCCGCCTGGAGAACGCCGCAGCGGTGAACGTGGCTGAACAGCTCGTCACGCGCCCGGTCCAGAAGCTTCTCGTGGGACAATTCCGCCCTCCCTTGGGGTGTCGATGCGGTCGCACCTTCAGCGCGCCGTTTCGTGAACTTATCCTTCAGCCGTATAACGTAACCGTGAATCCAGTCCAGACAAACCGGAGCATCCGTGCCAGATAGCGGCGCGCCAGACGCGGTCGAGCTCGAGGTCTTTCGACATCTCTTCACCGCGCTCGCCGAAGAGATGGGGGCCGCCCTGAAGCGGGCGTCCTTCTCGCCGAACATCAAGGAGCGGCGGGACTACTCCTGTGCCCTCTTCAACCCCGGCGGAGAGGCGGTCTCGCTGGGCGACCACATGCCCGTCCATCTGGGCGCGATGCCCATGAGCGTCGAGGCCGCCCTTTCCGAGCTGGGCGATCTTCGACCCGGCGACGTGGTCTGTCTCAACGACCCCTTCCGGGGGGGCACCCATCTCCCCGACATCACCCTCATCTCGGCGGTCTTCGCGGACGACGGTACGCTCCTCGGTCACGTCGCCTCGCGGGCCCATCACAGCGACGTCGGGGGCTCGACGCCGGGCTCCATGCCCCTCGCGCGCGAGATCTTCGAGGAGGGCGTCCGGATCCCCCCGGTGCGGCTCTGGCTGGAAGGGCGGCGCAATGACGACCTCTGGAGGACGCTCCTGGCGAACGTCCGGACGCCGGTCGAGCGCGCGGGGGATCTCGACGCACAGCTCGCCGCGCTCCACACCGGCGCGACCCGCCTTCGCGAGATCGCGACCAGGCGAGGCACGACGGCGACCCTCCAGGCCATGGACGCGCTGATCGAGTACGCCGACCGACTCGTGGAGGCCGGTCTGGACCGCATTCCGGACGGCACGTACGTCGCCGAGGATTTCCTCGAAGACGACGGGTTCGGGTCGGGGCCGGTTCCGATCCGTGCGACGCTCGTCCTCGAGGGCTCCGACCTCACGATCGACTTCACGGGGACTTCGCCACAGGTCGCGGGAGGCGTGAACGCCGTCGCTGCCATCACCGCGTCCGCGACCCGCTACGTCGTGCGCTGTGTCGTCGAAGCCCTCCTGGGCGAACCGCTTCCGGCCGGGGGAGGCTCCATGTCGGCCGTGCGCCTCGACCTTCCCGAGCGCAGCCTGGTCAACTCCGGCCCGCCGGCGTCGGTCGCGGCGGGGAACGTCGAGACCAGCCAGCGCATCACGGACGTCCTTATGCGGGCCTTCGGAGAAGCGCTCCCCCATCTCATGCCGGCCCTCTCCCAGGGGACGATGAACAACACGACCGTCGGCGGAGTCGATCCCCGGACGGGCGAGCCGTTCGCCTACTACGAGACCGTGGGGGGTGGCATGGGAGCGGGACCCGACGGAGACGGCCTCAGCGGCGTTCACGTGCACATGTCCAACTCGCTCAACACGCCCATCGAGGCTCTCGAGCACGCCTACCCCTTCCGCATCACCGCATACGGAATCCGTCGTGGCACGGGGGGTGCCGGGGCTCATCGGGGAGGTGACGGCCTGCGCCGCGACCTCCAGGTGCTCGGACCCGCTCGAGTGGCCCTGCTCTGCGAGCGGCGAACGATCGCCCCCTCCGGTGCGCGCGGCGGCGCCCCCGGCGCCTGCGGAGAGAACGTGCTCATCCGGGATGGCACCGAGACCCGTCTCGATGGGAAGACCACGTTCTTCGCCGAAGCCGGCGACGTGATCAGCATCCGGTCCCCGGGCGGGGGCGGCTGGGGCCCACCAGGCTCCTGAGCCGCGCTCGACGGCCTGCCTTCTCTCACTCTCGGATATCGCACCATGCACCTTCGCTTCTCGGCGGTCTGCGCGGACGCGCGCTCCACGCCGGATGGCCGGATCGACGTTCACGGCGTCTTCCACGACCTGTCAGCGCCCGGCTTCCCGGCACGGCAGGACCACCTGGTCCTGGTGCTCGTCATCGAGTGGGGCCGTGAGGACCACGGGCGGTACCTCTTCAAGGCCGATCTCGAAGACGAGGACGGAGAAATCTCCCTCACGGTGGAGGGAGAGACGGAGGTCCACCGCCCCGCCCCCGGCCAGCCTCCCGCACGCAGCCAGCTGATCATGCCGATGGAGGGCGTGGTCTTCCCCCATCCGGGCCAGTACACGTTCCGCGTCAAGGTGAAGGGGACCACGCTGACGGGTCCCGGCCTGTACCTGATGGAAGCTCCCGACGAAGAATCCCCGTCGTGACTCCGGCCAGGCCATGACGACGGGCGACCGAGCCGGGGTGGGCTCCGACGGCCCCGGAGATCGGAACGCGGGTGGCGCGATGGGACGCATGGCCCCGGGGGACCTCGTCTCCGCAACGGCGGAGCTGCACTGGGCAGCCCAGCTCGTCGCTTCGGCAGGGCAGACCTTCGTCGAGCCCGCCGAGGACGACAGCCACCGGGCCATGCACTGGGAGGCCGCACAGTCCGCGTTCGTGGGTGCTCCCTTCGCGGGTGCCTATCCGTTCCGCGTTGCGCTGCGCCCGGCGGATCTCGCCCTCCTGATCCTGGACCGAACCGGGGAGGCGGTCGCCACGCTTCCTCTGGCAGGGGTCGGCATCGAGGATGGATACGCCTGGCTGAGCGCGGCGATGGCGACCTACTTCGGTGGCCCGCCCCCCGTCTTCGAACGCCCGGACTGGGAGCTGCCGGCTCACCCGCTCGAGCAGGGCGCCCGGTTTTCCAGCCCCGTCGGGGCGGAGCTCGAGGCGCTCTCGGAGCTCTACGCCACGGCCGATCGGCTCATCGCGGAGGTCGCGGAGAAGCTGGAGCACGCTTCGCCGGTGCGCTGTTGGCCGCACCACCTCGACATCGCTTCGCTCATCACCCTGGAACGCGACTCGGAAGGAGCCGCCTCCCGAACGCTGGGCATCGGAATGGCGCCTCGGGGAGGCGGATACGACACCTGGTACTGGTACGTCAGCCCGTGGCCCTACCCGGCGCCCGCGCGCCTGCGCGCGCTGCGGCGAGGGCACTGGCACACGGAAGGGTGGACGGGCGCCGTCCTGGCCGGCGATGAGGTGGTGGCGATGCCGACCGATGCACGGCTCGGGGCCGTCCGAGACTTCCTCGAGGACGCGGTCGAGGCAGCGCTCGACGCGCTCCGCTAGAGGAGCGTGGCCTTCGCGATCAGGAGGGCGAACGCCGCCGACACGCCGAAGGCCGCCTCCCACTCCCGGTTGTGGAAGTACTGTGGCCAACCGAAGCCCCCCGACGCAGGCGCGCCCTGGCCAGCATCCCGATACGGTCGGAGTCGCGGCAGAAAGACGGGGACGGCTGCCGCATACCGGGCGTACTGTTCGGGGAAGAGCTTCGTCAGGTTGCTGGTCTCACGTTGGATCGTGCGCCGG